>CEVM01064504.1_pt1 | contig 70736 bp, 54 predicted proteins | sample 531481 | NCBI WGS metagenome assembly CEVM01 (sample SAMEA2623649, study PRJEB7988) | marine metagenome | biome: marine biome (ENVO:00000447); feature: mesopelagic zone (ENVO:00000213) & marine oxygen minimum zone (ENVO:01000065); material: "saline water (ENVO:00002010), including plankton...
AGATGGTCGTAGCGGTGTGATGTAGGTAGCTTGCCTTTTTTTATGCCTTATATTTGCGTAAATTCTTCCCTTTTTAAATACACATTATGTCACAAGTTGTCCTGATTACCGGAGCCTCTTCAGGTATTGGTAAGTCCATCGCAGAATTTCTGGCCGCCAAAAATTTTACGGTCTATGGAACGAGTAGAAACCCAAAATCTTCAATGCTTAATGGGGTAAATTTGGTAGCGCTTGATGTGACGAAAACCGAAACTATAAAAGCCGCGGTGGCTACAATCCTAGACCGGGAAGGCAGACTTGATGTACTTATTAATAACGCCGGGAAGGGTATCACAGGGCCTCTCGAGGAAATTCCCGAAGAAGAACTGAAATCGGTTTTTGATACCAATTATTTTGGCCCTATTGCAGTGATGAAAGCTGTTTTGCCCACGATGCGGAAGCAACGCAGCGGGCTCATCATTAACGTAACCTCAATAGCGGGCTATATGGGGTTACCTTACCGAAGTGCGTATTCTGCAACCAAAGGTGCCCTGAGTTTGACTACGGAAGCATTGCGGATGGAACTCAAAGAGTTTAATGTAAAGGTCACTAATGTAGCTCCGGGAGATTTTGCAACCAACATAGCTTCTGGCCGGTACCACGCTCCTTTACGAGAGGATTCTGACTATGCCACAAATTACGGAAAGTCTTTGGCTTTAATGGATGAGCACGTAGATGGGGGTGAGGACCCTATGCTTATGGCTAAAGCAGTTTTTGATATTATCAATACTAAAGACCCTCAGGTAGACTATAAAGTTGGAGCTTTCACACAACGTATTTCTACTTTCTTAAAAGGGGTGCTACCCAGTAAAACCTACGAGCGCCTGCTTCTAAAACATTATAAGCTTTAAGTTCCGCTAAAAATGTTATGAAATGTTACATTAACACTTAATTTGTATAATAACGTAACTTTACGAAAATTCAAGTTTTAATTGCTTAATTTTAACCATAAAACAATTGATAAACCAAAAATATCCACATGAAATTTTTTATTGATACCGCAAACCTTGATCAGATTAAAGAAGCCCAGGATTTGGGTGTACTTGATGGTGTAACTACCAACCCTTCATTAATGGCTAAAGAAGGTATTACCGGAAGGGAAAACATTCTTAAGCATTATGTAGAAATCTGTAATCTCGTTGATGGTGATGTTAGTGCAGAAGTTATATCAACCGACTTTGACGGTATTGTTAAAGAGGGAGAAGAACTCGCTGCTTTACATGATCAAATTGTAGTTAAAGTGCCAATGATAAAAGAAGGGGTTAAAGCCTTAAAATATTTTAGTGACAAAGGTATACGTACCAACTGTACACTAATATTTTCTGTAGGACAAGCATTGCTTGCAGCCAAAGCGGGAGCCACATATGTTTCTCCGTTCTTAGGTCGTCTTGATGACATCTCAACAGACGGTCTTCAGCTTATAGCAGACATTCGTCTGGTATATGATAATTATGCTTTTGAAACTGAAATACTCGCAGCTTCCATTCGTCACACGATGCACGTGATTGATTGTGCAAAATTAGGAGCTGATGTAATGACCGGACCGCTTTCATCTATAGACGGATTATTAAAACACCCGCTTACCGATATTGGTCTTGAGAAATTTTTAGCTGATTATAAAAAAGGGAATAGCTAATTATCATGCCTTCATTTATAAAAAAGCCCGTCTTTTTTAAGACGGGCTTTTTTATGCATTATTCTAGATGTAAAAACTCTAGTTATTAAGTGCGCTCAGCAATTCATTTTCAAAAGTGGTGCTAAAGAGATTGGTGTGTGCGTTTATAATAAATCCTTCCTCATCAACAATAAACGTTTTAAGAGTGGAACTTAACGCCAAATCTTTCACCAACCTGTTGTAGTCGCCGGTAAATAGATATTGTTGTTCTGGTGTAAACCCATAACGTTTAACGCTTCGTTTCCAACTCGAGAAATTGTCTTTGACATTAATCGCCATAAACGTAAACTCTGGAAATTTTTCGATGTAGCTGTCGGCAAGCCTTTGTGCGCGCTTAGCGTGGTTTTTATTTTCATTAGACCAGAAGAAAATAAAAGCCGGTTTTTTAATGGTGGTTTCAAAAGTGACCGTGTCTTTTTCTAATGTGAGCAATTGCTCATCAGGAATACGCTTACCGGTTTCGATCTTCTTGTTGGCTGCATATAAATCGCTGATTTCTTTCTTATCTCTTTTAGAAGGAATATGATCCATATACATCTCATAAAGTGTTTCTCCTCCCTTCTTATCATTACTGTTTGCCAGATAGTCTTTGATGGTACGGGTAAGTAGAAAGCTTTTTACGGAGTCGTTTTTAATTTCGGTCTGAATTAGACGCAATTTGTGCAGGTTATGCGTAAAGGAAAGCGGATCATAAGCTTCCTCTGTGAAATATTCCTTAAAAGCAGCCTGATTAAAATAATTGATCAAAAAACGCTGATACGGATAGAGCTCCAGAAACTCAGGTTCATTAAAGCTGATTTCTTTTCGATAGTCATAAAATGAATTGGGAAGCGATTTTATAAATTCGACGCGATCAACACCAAAATGTGACATAGGGTAGACCTCTAAGCGGGCAAAATAATCATAATCAACTATTGCCTGCCCTAATCGCTCAAAGTATGCACTCACCTCGTGTTTTTTGAGAAACTCATCCAGCCTTTCCTGACGTTCATTTCGAAAAGTCAAGACGCTTCTGCTAAAGGTAGTAGGATCCTGCTGGTAAATTTCGCGTTGAATCATCAAATCATTTTCTTCTTCATTTTTAAGAAAAAAATCAATCAGCAGATTATTTTCAGGAGCTCCAAAGCCACTATAGGTAAGTGTCTCGTCAAATTCAAAAGTATTTACGCGCAGTAACAAGCTGTCGCCCGGCTCTATATAAACAATTTGCTCTTCGTTATGACTGAAAGTATATATGCCCTTTTGGGTGTCATTAAGTTTATAGAGAAACTTATTGTTTTGGTCAAGAGATATACTGTCTAGAAAAACGTCATTTTTCTGGAGAATAACGTAGTTGGATACCGGGTTAATAACCTCACCACCTAAATAAGTGCCACTTTCGGCCTTAGGAGTGTCATCGGCGCAAGAGGTTAAAAATGCGAGAAGTATGAAGAAAAGTAGCTTTTCACTCATGTAAAATAAAATCTTGGGTTTTGGGACAAGAAAAATTGCTTGAGCGTTTAAATGTAACTGCGTGAAGCATTTTACGTTGTTAATTACTAGTTAAAACATAGAATTAAAAAGTTAATCTTTCATCTTTTACTTCAATAGCTGTACTTTTGCGGCCTCAATTAAAAAGAGGAAAGACTATGTTATCAGTATCTAATTTATCTGTTCAGTTTGGAAAGCGCGTGTTGTTTGATGAGGTGAATGTTTCCTTTACTCAAGGTAATTGCTATGGCATTATCGGTGCAAATGGAGCAGGAAAGTCAACCTTTTTAAAAATTATTTCGGGCAAAGAAGATCCTACCAGTGGACATGTGCATCTTGAACCCGGCAAGCGTATGTCTGTCCTGGAGCAGGATCACTATGCTTACGATGAGCATACGGTTTTAGAAACCGTGCTTATGGGTAATAAGCCTCTTTTTAAAATTAAGACTGAAATTGATGCGCTTTATGCCGATTATTCTGACGAAAATGCAGACCGAATAGGAGAGTTGCAGGTAGAATTTGAAGAGATGAACGGCTGGAATGCAGACAGTGATGCGGCGGCGTTACTTTCAAACCTGGGTATACCCGAAGATTTACATTACAATCTTGTTAAAGATCTTGACAGCAAGCAAAAAGTACGTGTGCTTTTGGCACAGGCGCTTTTCGGTAATCCTGATGTGCTGATTATGGATGAGCCTACAAACGACTTGGATTATGAAACCATTAATTGGCTTGAGAACTTTTTGGCTAATTACGATAATTGTGTAATTGTGGTGTCTCACGACCGTCACTTCCTAGATGCAGTATGTACGCATATATCTGATATTGATTTTGGTAAGATTTCTCATTTTAGCGGAAACTATACCTTCTGGTACGAGTCTTCTCAGTTAGCAGCGCGTCAGCGTGCACAGCAAAACAAGAAGGCCGAGGAAAAGAAGAAAGAACTTGAAGAATTCATCCGTCGTTTCAGTGCAAACGTGGCCAAGAGTAAGCAGGCTACTTCGCGTAAGAAAATGATCGAGAAGCTTAATGTAAACGAGATCAAGCCGTCAAGCAGAAGATATCCTGCTATTATTTTTGAGCGTGAGCGTGAAGCGGGAGATCAGATTCTAAATATTGATAAACTGGCTTCCTCTATTGATGGAGAGGTTCTGTTTAAAAATGTGAATCTGAATCTTGCAAAAGGGGATAAGGTTGTGGTTTATTCTAAAGATAGCCGGGCTACCACTGCTTTCTATGAAATTATAAACGGAAAGCAAAAAGCACTTGAAGGAAAATACGAGTGGGGTGTAACTACCAACCAATCCTACCTTCCGGTTGACAATCAGGAATATTTTGAAAACGATTTGACTCTTGTTGACTGGTTACGCCAATATGCCAAGACCGAAGAAGAACGCGAAGAAGTATTTTTAAGAGGATTCCTTGGGAAAATGATCTTCTCTGGTGAGGAAGCGCTTAAGACAGCTAATGTGTTATCAGGAGGGGAGAAGGTACGTTGTATGTTAAGCCGAATGATGATGCAGCGTGCTAATGTGTTGATGTTTGATGAACCCACAAACCACCTGGATCTCGAATCGATCACCGCAATCAACAACAGTCTAAAGAATTTTAAAGGAACTATTTTACTAACGACGAGCGATCACGAGTTTGCACAAACCGTAGGTAATCGCATTGTCGAGCTTACACCAAAAGGGGTGATAGATCGCTATATGAGTTTTGATGATTATATGAATGATCCTAAGATTAAGGAGCAACGTAACCAAATGTATGCTGTTGAGGCATAATAGGAATGTGTTGAGAATTTTTCAGGATGCATAATAAAATAAAAAAGGGAGCTTCGAAGCTCCCTTTTTTATCAGAATGTATCAGGTAATTTAGATTTTATTCAGCTTTGGTGCGATTTGAAAAATGTTTAATTAGGGCAAATGCACTGATCGCTGCAATAAATCCACTAATAAAAATTCGAAAAGTCGACAGATCTTCACCCTGAGTAAGTGGGTAAAGCCTCCACAGAGAATAGATCAATAATCCCAAATTTAGAATTAAATTCCACCTGGAGCGCTTGGGTTTTTCTTCTTTTTGAATGAGTGGCCGTCCTTCAGAAGTTACCGTTTTTTCTTCTTCAAGACGGCTTTGCGATGCTTCAACTTCAAGTTCGGAATCAGAATGTTTTGCTTCTGCAAATGCTTTTTCAACCAGATGTTTTGCTTTTATAAGGTTTTCTTTTTCAACAAATATTAGCGCTTCACTTTCAAAACTTCCAAATCCTCCACGCAGGGCGCTTTCCTTGTCGTTGCGTAAAATGCTTTTAATACCGGCATCTTCCAGATAGTTTTTCAGGTAGTTTGCGTTTATTTCTGATCCCGCATAAACGCGTTCGTAGTTAGAATCTTTTATCATTATTGGGCTTTATCATATTGACAACGCCAGATTGCAGTGTTGAAATTTTTACCGGAAGCAAATCCATAATACAGCACAACGGCAGCTATAGATTTAAACATAAAAAAGAAAACCATCACATCCTGGCTGAAGCTTTGCTCTTTTGTAAACAGCCCGTCGGGAACTAACGCCGTGGCCAAAATACTGGAGAGTAAAACGGTAAAAATAAGGTTTTCAAAATTCTTAAAGGGCCACATCAAAAGTTTTCGAAGCGGGTGCAAATCATTACCCCATTTGTGAATGAGGTAGTAATAACCATTACCCATAGGTGCAAAAAGCAAGGGGTCGTCTGTTTTACTCAGCACAAACAGCTTTGATGGTGCCATAATTTTAAAGCCGCTAAGACTGGTTTTATGTTCCTGCTCCAGGCGATTTATTTCTGAAAGTGCTTCCTGCGGAAAGTTTCCTTTAAAATAGCGGGAATCCAAAAAACGTAACCGGTAGTCAATACAGATTTTTTTTATGCTCTTTTCGTGGAAAATGCGATTTCTGTCGAGAAGATCAAAATTGAAATCAACCTCATCCTCATCAGAAGTCGAGGCAAGATTATTCAGAATACGCTCGTTAGGGCCTGAACTGTTTGAGATAAAATCATTGACCCAGTTGATAACATGCTCATCTGCGTTTTTGAACTCTTCACGATACAGCTTATCGTGAATATTGGTTTTCTTTAATAGCATTTTTCTTTTTTTATGCCTAAAATTAACCAATACGCACCAAAGTTACAACCTTGTAAGTGCTAAAGTATTAGCGCAATACCGCCTGCAACTGTTCTTCAAAGCGTTTTTGCAATTTGCCCATAATGTTGTCAATCTCAGCATCGGTAAGTGTCTTAAGCTCATCTTGAAGCGTAAAACTCACTGCATAACTTTTCTTATCCTGAGGTAGGTTTTTCCCTTCATAGACATCAAAAAGCGCTACTTTTTTAAGCAACTTGTTTTCGGTCTTAAAAGCTTCGTTGTAGATTTCCTCAAAACTTACCTGTTTATCGAGTAAGAGAGCAAAGTCACGACGCACTGCAGGATTTTTAGGAATAGGGGCATAGCTTATTTTATTTTGCTGGATAAGCTCTAAAACGGTGTCCCAATTAAAATCTGCGTACAAGACTTCAAGATCAATATCAAAATGGTTGCGAATGGCTTTGGCAATCAGGCCAAAATGAACAACAGGTTTTTTATCTACCGTATAGGTGAGACCTTCCGAAAATTCATTGCTTTTAACTGGTTTAACCTGCCAGTCTTTGATGCCTAAACGGTTCAGTACCACTTCAACATTTCCCTTCAAGTTGAAGAATGTGGTGTTTTGTTGCTGCTGATACCAGTTTTCCGCGTTTTGTTTTCCGCACAGAAGCAGACTTAAATGCTTGTATTCTTCGCGCTTGTCACCGTACTGATGGTAGCTTTTGCCAAACTCAAATAACTTTAGGTCAGATTGGCGACGGTTGCTATTAAAAGCAACCACTTCTAGACCCGAAAATAAAAGCGACTGACGCATTACCGAAAGATCGGTACTGAGCGGGTTGAGCATTTTAACGTTGTGCTCTTCTTTGTAGGCTTCGTTTAAAGTTGCGTATTCCGGGTTGGTCAGGGAATTATTCAGAATTTCGTTAAATCCAAGAGAGGCGAGTAAACTTCCGGTAATTTGCTGCACTTTATGATCTGCAAAACGGCTGGTTTTAGAAACGGAAGCATTAAGCTTTGTCTTAAACTTAATTTTATTGTACCCGTAAACCCGAAGGATTTCTTCGATAACGTCAACCTCACGTGTCACGTCGTTACGATAGGCGGGGATGGTCATCCCAATGCCTGACTCGGTAATGTTATTGATTTTAATATCTAAAGAAGACAAAATTGATTTAATGGTTTCTTTAGGAATTTCTTCTCCAATCAGTTTTTGAGCCCGGTCAAAATTTAAAATGACCTGATGATCTTCAATCTTTTTTGGGTAAATATCCACAACATCACTGGTAACTTCTCCACCGGCCAATTCTTTGATGAGCAACACAGCACGCATCAACGCATATTCGGTGATATTAGGATCTATACCGCGTTCAAAACGGAAAGATGCATCAGTATTTAACCCGTGTCTTTTTGCCGTTTTCCGTATGCTTACCGGATTGAAATAAGCACTTTCCAGAAATATAGAAGTCGTATTCTCAGTCACACCACTGTTTGCTCCACCAAAAACACCTGCAATACACATGGGTTTTTCGGCATCGCAAATCATCAGATCTTCTGCGTGTAATTCACGTTCTACGCCATCCAGGGTGGTGAATTTAGTTCCCGATGCTACGGTTTTGACATTGATTTGTTTTCCGGCGATTTTAGCCAGATCAAAAGCATGAAGGGGTTGCCCCAAATCATGAAGGACGTAGTTGGTAATATCAACCAGATTATTTTTAGGCGTTAGACCTATAGCCTTTAAGCGATTTTGCATCCAGGCAGGAGATTCTTTTACGGTAAGGCCGGTCATCGTAACGCCGCAATAACGCGGCGCTTTTTTTGAATCAAGCACTTCAACGCTTACCTTTTGGGTGCGGTTGTCAATTCTAAATGAACTGGTAGATGGGGTGATGAATTCCGGGTGCTTACCCAGTTGAATCAGGCCGGCACGCAAATCGCGTGCAACGCCCATATGACTCATTGCATCGGCACGGTTAGGAGTAAGACCAATTTCAAAAACCAAATCATCCTCAACCTCAAAAACTTCTGCGAGCGGAGTGCCCGGGGCAAGATCATTGTCCAGTACCATAATACCGTCATGACTTTCTCCAAGTCCCAGTTCATCTTCGGCACAAATCATCCCATTGCTGACTTCCCCGCGTATTTTACCTTTTTTGATTTTCCAGGGCTCTCCTTTATCATCAAATAATGTTGTGCCCACGGTAGCCACAGGTACCTTTTGGCCTGCATCCACGTTTGGCGCACCGCAAACAATTTGCACCGGTTCGCCATCGCCAAGATCAACCGTGGTCAGTTTTAAACGGTCTGCATTGGGGTGCTTTACGCAGGTAAGCACATGGCCTACCACAATACCTTTAAGACCCCCTTTTACACTCTGAAAGTCTTCTATGCCTTCAACTTCAAGACCCAGGTCGGTAAGGAGATTGCCGGTTTTTTCAGCTTCCCAATCAATATTTATAAACTGTTTAAGCCAGTTGTAACTTATTTGCATGCCTCTATTTTTGAAAGGGCAAATATACTATTTACGTGGCTTTTTGGCACTCAGGAATATTGAAAATACGTGCTTTTAAAAATTGGAAATTCAGATTTTTTAATCTAAATGTTTTAGCATTAACTGATGTAGTTCCAGATGTTTTTAAACTTCATCAGGGCTGCGTAGGTCTGCCGTATGGGAGCATTCTCAGGTTTTTGCAACTGCGGGTCGTCTTTTAATACGGCCGAAGCATACCCCCGGGCCGCTTTCATAATCTCATTGTCCTTAACGATATCGGCAATTTTAAGATTGAGCATTCCGCTCTGCTGGGTTCCCATCAGGTCACCCGGGCCGCGTAGTTTTAAGTCAACTTCTGCGATTTCAAAACCGTCATTGGTGCGGGTCATCGTTTGCAGCCGTGTTTTGCTGTCTTCAGAAAGTTTGTGGCCGGTCATTAAAATACAATAGCTCTGGTCTGTACCACGCCCCACACGACCCCGCAGCTGGTGTAATTGGGACAGACCAAAACGCTCAGCACTTTCAATCACCATCACCGAAGCATTGGGAACATTAACGCCTACTTCAATCACGGTGGTAGCCACCATAATCTGGGTTTCACCGTTTACAAAACGGTTCATCTCATAATCTTTGTCATCAGGCTTCATCTGACCGTGAACGATAGAAATTTGATAATCGGGCATTGGGAACTCACGGCTGATGCTTTCATAACCGTCCATCAAATCCTTATAATCAAGGGCTTCACTTTCCTGAATTAGCGGGTAAACGATGTAGATCTGACGGCCTTTTTTAATTTCATCCCTAATAAAACCGAAAACTTTCAGGCGGTTATTATCGTAGCGGTGCACGGTTTTAATGGCTTTTCTTCCGGGAGGGAGTTCGTCAATCACTGAAACATCTAAATCTCCATAAACGCTCATTGCCAAGGTGCGTGGAATAGGCGTCGCGGTCATAATTAAAATATGCGGTGGCAAATCGTTTTTATGCCATAGTTTGCTGCGCTGGGCGACGCCAAAACGGTGTTGCTCATCAATAATTGCCAGCCCCAGATTTTTGAACTGAACCTTGTCTTCAAGCAGGGCGTGGGTGCCGATAAGAATGTGAAGCGAGCCGTCTTCAAGACTTTCGTGAATGATGCGACGTTCTTTGGTTTTTGAGGAGCCGGTAAGCAAAGCGATTTTAATATCCAGTTTTTCACATAATTCGCTAAGTCCCTGATAATGCTGTATGGCCAAAATTTCGGTAGGAGCCATCAAACATGCCTGAAAGCCGTTATCGATCGCAATGAGCATCGTCAACAAAGCGACTATGGTTTTACCGCTACCTACATCTCCCTGCAAAAGCCGATTCATTTGTGCGGGTTTCCCCAGATCGTTGCGTATTTCTTTAACCACCCGCTTTTGAGCCCCGGTAAGTTCAAAAGGCAGATGCTTGTTGTAAAACGTTGTAAAGTTTTCGCCTATGTTCTCAAAGGGATAGCCCTTTATTTTTTTCTTATGCAGCTGATTTTTGACCAGTAATTGAAACTGAATAAAGAACAATTCTTCAAACTTTAACCGGAATTGTGCCCGCGCCAGATTTTCCTGTTTCTGCGGAAAGTGAATATTGAGATAGGCTTTTTTGCGGGACATCAGTTTTAAAGCTTCAATAATGTCCGGTGAGAGCGATTCGTCAAGCTCTTTGTGCACTTCCTGAAAAAGGGTTTGCATCAGCCCGTTCATCACCCGATTTGTAATGCCACGATTGCTTAGTTTTTCGGTGGAAGGATAAACCGGTTGCATCGCCGCGCGGAGTCCTTTTTCATGTTCTTCAAGCAATTCGAGATCAGGATGTGCGATCGAGTAGGTGCTGCCAAAGCGCTGTACCCGGCCAAAAGCTACGTATGGAACATTGATTTTCAGGCGTTCACGTATCCATTTCAGTCCCTTAAACCAAACCAGTTCCATAGCCCCGGTTTGATCGATGTAGGTAGCGACAAGACGTTTAGAACGGCCTTCACCTACCGTTTTTATGTGGGTGACTTTGCCTATAATTTGCACATCTGCACTGGTAGGCTGCAGTTGGTTTATAGTATAATATTGGGTTTTATCGATGTAGCGGTTGGGGAAGAGGTTGAGCAAATCCTGATAGGTGTGTATACCCAGTTCAGACCGCAGCAAATCGGCCCGGCTGGGACCTACGCCTTTCAGGTAATCTATAGGAGTTTGTAATTTGCCCGCATTCATCGCAACGAATATATAAAACGTCCCAATTTTATACGCGTATTCGCCTGCATTAAACAAGCGCTTTTAAAATCAAATCCTTAATTTGGCAGCCAATTCTAGTTTTAACTAAAAATGACGGGGAAGAAGCCTTTCGCAACTGCGAAAAAAAGAAAACCTGTCTAATCAAATCCAATCTTCTGGATTTATAAATTGATGTATTGATGAAATGGTTTTTTTCGCTGTTCGCCACGCTTTTGATAAGCACCGGGTTTGCCCAACAGACAGAGACAGTAGATTTTGAACGTATCTATGCGCTGCTCGACTTTAATTTTGCCGAAGGCACGGTAACGGGTGATATGGAAATCAAATTTACCATGCTTGATGATGCCGATTTTGTGTATCTCGATGCTAAAAACATTCTGCGCTATGAGTCCAAGCTAAATGATAAACTTGTAAGTACGCATACTGATGATGGCCGCATAATTTTCACTCAAAGTTTTGCTAAAGGACAAACTTATCACCTCAATTTAAAGTACACAGCCAAACCGGATCGCGCGTTATATTTTGTAAATAATGGCGGTTTTCAGCAAATCTGGACGCAGGGTCAGGGTAAGTATACCTCAAACTGGCTGCCCAGTATTGATGATATGAATGATAAAATTGAGTTTGACCTGAGCATCGTGGCCTATCCCGGTCAGGAAGTCGTGTCAAACGGAGTTTTAAAGGAAAAAGAAGAAAGTGGCGAGAAGTTTATCTGGCATTATGAGATGTCTGAGCCTATGTCGAGTTATTTGGTTGCCGTGGTACTGGGCGATTACCGCAAGCAAAAGCGCGCTTCTGATAGTGGCATTCCCATTGAGTTGTATTATTACCCCGAAGATTCGATGAAGGTGATGACTACCTACCGCTACACCGATGATATTTTTGATTATTTCGAAGAAGAAATAGGTGTTCCCTATCCCTGGCCCAATTACAAGCAAATTCCGGTAAAGGATTTTCTGTATGCAGGTATGGAAAACACCACCGCTACCATTTTTAGTGATCAGTATGTGGTAGACCGTACGGGATTTACAGATCGTAATTATGTAAGTGTAAATGCTCACGAACTCGCCCATCAGTGGTTCGGAGATTATGTAACTGAAACTTCCGGAACGCACCACTGGCTGCAGGAGGGTTTTGCAACTTATTATGCCTTACTCGCAGAGCGAAAATTTTTAGGTGACGATGAATTTTACTGGAAGCTTTATGAGTCTGCAGAGCAGCTTAAAGAGTTAAGTGATCAGGGTAAAGGCGAAAAATTGCTGAATCCTAAAGCGAGTTCGCTTACGTTCTATCAAAAAGGAGCCTGGGCGCTTTTCGCTTTGCGTAATAAGATAGGAGATGAAGCTTTTAAAACTGCGGTAAAAAATTATCTGAACAAGCATAAGTTTGGAAACGTAGAGACTGAAGATTTTCTTATTGAAGCCCGTGCAGCCAGTGGTGAAGATTTAGTTGATTTTACCGAAACCTGGCTTGAAGGGACCGAGTTTCCTTATGCGGAAGCGCAGGAACTTTTAAAATATTCTCCGGTTATTCAGCGGTATAAACGTACTGTAGCCTTGCGTCCGCAATCTTTTGGTCAAAAGCAAAACAAATTGTTTGATCTTTTGGCTCTGCCTGACAAATACAGTGGTCGTGAAGCAATTTACCAGTTGGCTAAATTACCGGCATCTTCTGCAGCGCGTATCTACGAGCGGGCTTTTTACACTAATAACGCCTGGGTGCGACAGGCCATTGCCGAGACCATTATCGAGGTGCCGGCATTTATGAAGACCAATTACGAGCGTTTGCTTAATGATGACTCATATCTTACCCGGGAATATGCTTTTTTCAATTTATGGCGATCTTTTCCTTCAGAGCGTCATAAATATCTGGACAAAATGAAAGGCGTACAGGGATTTGAAGATCATAATGTCGAAATCTTATGGCTGGCTCTTGCTATTTCTACTTTAGATTATGAGGAGGCATACATACGCGATCACTTCTTTAGACTTACACGATTTACGGGCAATCGCTATGCGTTTGAGACGCGTTTGAATGCGTTTGAAAAATTATATCAATTGCAGCTTTTTGAGCCCAAAAGTTTAGCCAATTTGGTAGAAGCCTGTTTTCACCATAACTGGCGTTTTTCACAAGCTTGCAAAGCGATATTGGAGCAGGTGGTTAAAAACCCGGATTATCGTAAAGAGCTAGAAAAATTGAAGTTTGACAATCCGAAAGAGCAGGCTTTAGTAAATGAAAAATTACTTTAAATGCGTGCTTTAGTTATTTCTGGAGGAGGAAGTAAAGGCGCATACGCGGGAGGTGTGGCCCAGCATCTCATTGAAGGGCAGGGACATAAATACGATTTGTTTTTAGGAACTTCAACCGGTAGTTTGCTCATTTCGCAGCTTGCCAACAACAACATCAAACGGGCTTACGAGGTGTATACCCAGGTTAACCAAAACACCATTTTTAACGTCAATCCTTTTAACATCAAGAAAAAGGGTAATCGCGAGTATGTGTCAATCAACTACTGGAATACCGTTTGGCAATTTATTAAGCGCAAGCGTACGTTTGGGGAAAGCAAAAACCTCCTTAAAAACATTCGGAAAAACTTATCAAAGGCGGAGTTTGAAACCATCAAACGTCAAACAGCAGATGTAGTCGTTACCGTCTCAAACCTCACTAAAAATACGGTTGAATACAAGTCAATTAAAAACTGGGATTACGACGATTTTTGTGAATGGATCTGGATTAGTTGTAATTACGTTCCCTTTATGAGTCTCGTCAAAAAGAACGGTTTTGAGTATGCAGATGGCGGTTTTGGTTGTATTGTACCTATTCGCGAGGCGATACGACGCGGAGCCACCGAAGTTGATGCGATTATTCTGGAGTCTGAGAATATGGAGTACAACAAGGTTTTGGGGAAAAATCCATTTTCGTTGATGGTAAATCTTTTTGGCTTTTTAATGGATCAGGTCGAATACCATGATGTGATTGTGGGAAAGTTGGCTGCAATAAATAAAGATGTCCCCTTAAACCTCTATTACACACCATCAAAGCTTACCGAAAACAGCCTGATTTTTAATAAAAAACTGATGAGCAGCTGGTGGCAACAGGGCTGGGATTACGCTGCCGCGAAAGCAAAACAGGCCCAGGAAAATAAGCTGCGCGAGATTTCGGAGACTGAATAAAACCTAAATAATCCAATTAAGGTTTCACTTCTGGGATAAATTATTTGTTGATACTAAATGTTTTCAAGAAGGATCGTTGAGACAGCGTACGACTTCATCAAGACCCGCTTCATCTTCAGACAGTACCACGAGTGTATCGCCTTTTTGGATAACCGTAGTACCTTTTGGCGTTAGAAATTTATCGTTGCGTTTAATCATGGCAATGATGGCATTTTCAGGAAAGCCTAATTGTACAATTTTTTTATCCACGGCATTGCAACCCGGGGTGATTTCAATTTCTTTCAGGGCCGTCTTGGGTATTTCAGAAATCATACCTGCCATATTTTTTTTAGGAGTAGCATCTTCAGGGAGGCCAACATTTAGCCATTTTGCCACCAAAGAAAGGGTTGTGCCCTGTATCAAGACGGAAGTTAGCGAGATAAAGAAGACAATATTGAAAATTATATGTGCTTTATCAATACCCGCAAGCAGGGGATAGGTAGCAAATACTATAGGCACTGCCCCGCGCAGTCCAACCCAGGATATGTAAAAGCGCCGTCTCAATTTCATTTTAAAAAATGCCAAACTGATAAAAACACCTACAGGTCTTGCAACAAAAATTAGAAATAAAGAGATGAGCAAACCTATTCCGATAAATGGAACCACCTCACTCGGAAAAACCAAAAGGCCAAGAGTTAGGAACAAAATGATTTGCATCAACCACGCCAGTCCATCAAACATTTTTAGGATGGTTTGTTTGTGAATCAGGTTTTGATTACCAAGATAAACGGCGCAAATATAGATGGCTAAAAAACCGTTGCCACCTATAAATTCGGTAGCTGAAAATGTAATAAACATCAAGGCAATTACCAGTACGGGATAAAGCCCTTCAAAACCCAATTCTATTTTATTGATGGTGAGCTTGCTCAGTTTCCCGAAGATAAAGCCTGCAATACCACCCACAATCATTTGCGTCAAAAGCATTGGGATTATTGAAAAAAGACCCTGATCCTGATTGATCACCAACGAAAGAAATGCGATGGTAAGTACATAAGCCATAGGGTCATTACTACCACTCTCAAGCTCGAGTGTAGGGCGTAGATTGGTTTTTAAAGCCAGACTTTTAGAGCGTAAAATTGAAAAAACCGCAGCTGCATCGGTTGATGAGACGATAGAGCCCAGAAGCAAGCTTTCATAGATGGTGAAATCTGTTATATAATAGACAAAAACACCCAAGGAAACTGCTGTAAAAAGTACACCAAATGTAGAAAGAGCAAGCCCCTCCCTTAAAATGGGTTTTACAGTTGTCCAGTTGGTATCAAGTCCTCCTGAAAAGAGAATGAAATTAAGAGAAACGATACCTATAAACTGAGCGATTTGAGGATTGTCAAATCGAATGCCACCAATACCATCTGAGCCGGCGAGCATACCAACCGCTAAGAACAAGAGCAATGTAGGAACACCAAATTTATATGATGTTTTGCCCACTAAAATGCTTATCAAAAGCAAAATAGAGCCTACAAGTACAATATTTTCTATTGTTAGGTTCAAATTAGGAGCGCGTTATGTGTTTTAATTAAATCTAGAGTATACGCTTTCCCTGAGCACTAAAGGATAGACCTTGAGTACCGCGGGTTGAAATCATAATCCCTTCAAAAAGCGGATCAGTGACTTCAGGATCATCCAGCCAGTCAAATATAAAGTTACCGCCTGTTCCTCCCGTTTTATCGCCTTCTTCAATAATGATTTCTACAGTCTCAAGTGGTTTGAGTTGAATAGGGAAGTCAAAATACGTGCGTATGGGATTGCCTGCAGTATCGTAGTAGACTCCTTTTGTTAAGATCACCGTATCGCTCTCGCTGGTGTTGCGTAAGCTTACCGTGACTGTTAGGTCATGAGTATTATGCTCTGAAGTGCTATAAATCTCAGAGTAAATACCCAGATAGGTTTTTGCGGGGGCTAAGGAGTCTGCAGCAGTTATTTCAATGCGTCTGTTTTCCCAATTTATAGGATCAAGAGATTTGGATGCCGGTTTGGTGTTGTCACAGGCTATAACTAGTAACAACATAGGTATGTAAAGAGCTGAGAATCGCATAGGCTTCAGTATTAATTAAAAAGTTCCTGAACTTCTGTTTTTAGGTATTCAAGAGCCACGCGTGTAGGATTTTCATGCCCGTCTGAATTCTGAATAAGATGCTCTCGCAATTGCTGAGCATTTGTGATTTCATTTTTAGCTGAAGCTTTACGCAACTGCTGGATCAACGTATTTTTTGCCGATTTGATAGCTCCCCAGCATTCTGAACTCGTATAAATTTGCTGCGAAAGATTGTGTTCAAACTCCTGCTCAATGGTTGCCACAAGGAGATCAACGTACGCTTTTTTATCTTCGGTAACAGGCTTTACGCGTATTAATAGATTTACAGGATTTACCCGTTCTAAAAAAAGAGTTAATCGCTCGTAAGCCTGCAAACGCACGGGCAACACATCTTTTTGACTGTCTTTATGCAAAAGAAACCTTCGGCGCCCTTCTTCATTTTTCATAAAGCTGTCAAAAAAATAATAGGCGATAACCCCAACAACCAATGCAGGGGCCACAGCAATTAAAATGTTTAAAATATCATCCATAAATTAATAACGTACTTCTTCAGGTTTTGCATCACTTGCTTTTGCAGTTTTTACAGTATCGGGATTGTAATTTCCGCCCAGATACTCACAATCTATCAAATCCTGCATCTTAGTAAAAGGTACTTCTACCTTGTGATACGTAAAACAGGCTGCAAGCGTCTGTGTCAGGTTTTTATCACCAAGTGTCAAATCTACGTCTTCTGTTGTTAACTGGCACGGATGTTCATAGCCGCAGGCGTGCGTAATTTCAAGTAATTCTTTTCTGAAATTTTTAAAATAAAAATTGGTTCGCACTGCTTTATCTTCAACATCAATACCTGACTGTAACCACTTATTTTGAGTAGCCACACCGCTGGGGCAGGTGTTGTTGTGACAGGCTTTGGCCTGTATACAACCTATAGAAAGCATGGCTTCCCGCGCTACATTAATAATGTCTGCTCCCATAGCAAAGGCCATCGCACCATTGGCAGGAAGCCCCAATTTACCGCTCCCAATGAAAACAATACGTTCGGTAAGGCCATGCTTTTTAAATATTTTATAGAGATCGCTAAAGGCATATACCCAGGGCAGAGAAACATGGTCTGCAAAACTGGGAGGTGCAGCTCCGGTACCACCTTCGCCACCATCTACCTGTATAAAGTCGGGACCTTTATTAGTTTTTACCATCAACTGCGCCAGTTTTTCCCAGTCGTTTAGTTTACCTATAGCAGCTTTAATGCCCACGGGTAAGCCGGTTTTATCAGCAATTTCTTCAATGAGTTTTAAAAGGCCTTCTACATCATCAAATGCAGTATGCGTAGCTGGCGAAATCACATCTTTCCCCATAGGAACATGACGTATTTCAGAAATTTCCTTAGTGATTTTTGACGCGGGTAGAACGCCCCCTTTTCCGGGCTTGGCACCTTGAGAGAGTTTTATTTCAATAGCTTTTACCTGCGGATTTTCTTCAACCAGTTTAAGCAGGCGATCCATCGAAAAATTACCGTGTTCATCGCGTACTCCAAAATACCCGGTACCTATCTGAAAGATCACATCTGCCCCTTGTTTGTGGTAAGGAGATAAACCGCCTTCCCCGGTATTGTGATACGAGTTTGAAAGTTTACATCCTTTATTAAGCGACTCAATGGCTCGTGCAGAGAGCGAACCAAAACTCATTGCAGATACGTTAATAATGGAGGCCGGTCTATACGGCTTACGGCGCTTGTTATAGTGTCCCATCACCTTAGCACAGGGTAGGAAATACGGATTTTTTGCATTGGGATGATCGGGTTTGAGTTTAAAACCCATCATTGCGTTGTTGATAAATATGTAATTGGCTTTATAGATATCCTGATCGGTACCAAAACCTTCATAATTGTTTTGATTTTTAGCCGAAGCATAAATCCAGCCACGTTCTATTCGGTTAAACGGAAGCTCTTCGCGGTTATTGGCTACGATGTATTGTCTCAGTTCGGGCCCGATGCTTTCTAACATATAGCGGATGTGACCAACTACGGGGAAGTTGTGCGTAATGATGTGTTTTTTATTGAAAAATACATCCCGGATGGCGATGATTGCGAGTACAGCTAATACCCACACCCACCAGGGTATTGTTCCTAAGAAGCTTAAAATATCAGTCATAAAGGGGTACTAAAAATTACTGCGCATTTAAATAATCGAGGGTAAGCTGACTCATCGTTTTTACCCCTAACAGAAGTCCGTCATCATCAATCATAAAGTCAGGTGTATGATGTGGGTACGGAGTCGTATTTCCGGGAGTCATTCCGCCTAAAAAGAAATAAAAGCCCGGCACTTCTTCCTGAAAAAAGCTAAAATCTTCCCCACCAGTTGTGGCTTTCACCAGATTGACGTGGTCTGCACCTGCTACCTTTTGCAGTGTAGGCAGCATTTGTGCCGTAAGTTCCTCGTCATTGTAGGTGATCGCTGTGTTATTCTGAAACTCGATTGTAGCACTCCCGCCATAGGCTTTAGCCAGACCTTCAGTCATTTCGGTCATACGACGAATGATTAATTCTTTCATTTTAGGATCAAGGGTACGCACCGTTCCTATTAATTCTGCTTCTTCCGGGATGATATTAAAACGTACTCCGGAAGTGATTTTCCCTACAGTTATTACAGCGGGTTCCACCAAAAGATTCGACTCTCGGCTTATGATGGATTGAAACCCATCAATTATTTTTGCCGAAATGTAAATCGGGTCCACACCACCCCAGGGCTGCGAACCATGGGTTTGCTTGCCTTTTACTTTTACCACAAAACGTTCTACGGCAGCCATTGTTCCACCGGGTTTGTAATTGATTTGTCCCACGGGAGTAGCACTGTTGATGTGCAGACCAAAAATCGCATCTACATCCGGATTTTTAAGTACTCCTTCTTTAATCATCAACGCCGCTCCACCTTCTTCACCCGGTGGAGGCCCTTCTTCAGCAGGCTGAAAAACAAACTTTACCGTACCGTGAATTTTGTCCTTGTGTTTTGCCAGTATTTCCGCAGTACCCATCAATATCGCTACGTGCGTATCGTGACCACAGGCGTGCATCACTCCGGTTTCACTGCCTAAAAAAGTAGCGGTGTTTTGGCTTTTAAAGGGCAAATCATTGCGCTCAGTCACCGGTAAGGCATCTATGTCTGCGCGCAGGGCAACCACTTTACCGGGATGATCGCCTTTAAGGATTCCCACCACTCCGGTTTTAGCTACTTCGGTCTGCACTTCTATGCCTAAGGATTTTAGATGAGCTGCAATTTTGGCTGCGGTTTCAAACTCCCGGTTGCTGAGTTCGGGATTTTGGTGTATCTCGTGGCGCCATTCTATGACCTGGTCTTCAATTGCTTCGGCATCTGCCATAAGCTCCGGGTCAGGAGTTTGAGCAAAAGCAGTTGTGCCAATGCCAAGCAATAACAGGAGTTGTAGTTTATTCATTTTGCTAGTGTTTAATAAAGGGATATTAAAAAGAAATTAATGCGTAACCTAAATTTTGATAATGAATCAGAGCCGTCATTGCCGATAGTGCTATCTGCGTATGTTCCCAGCGTTTTTCTTTTGGGATGTCTCGTTTACCGGCTGTTTGCCCACAAAGAATCATAGGAACATCCAGTTTATGGAAGGCTTCCAAAAGGGGAAGATTGGGATTGTCAACACCAAATTTTTCCCTGTAAAACTCATTTTTTAGCAAATCAAAAGCCGCACTACCGTGAACGACCAAAACCGGTTTTAGATTCTCAACGGGGACTCCGGCAGCAGCGTGCATATTTATAAAACGGGCTACCGTATTGAAATACAGATTTACTTCAGCGGGGTCTTCAGGAGCCTGAGCAATATCAAAAACCACCCTGTAGATTTTTTCAGGATCGGCAGGTAAATCCGCTTCTGGTACGGTAAAGGTTTCTCCAAATCCTTCAATCAAAGGACCTGATATAAGCTCTTGAGCCTGTGTGGTTTTCGCGAATGCGAAAAAAAGAAAAATTAACGTAAAACTGGTTTTCAAGATCATAGTACCTTTTGATGATTTAAAGATATTTAAAATGTAACGAATGTGTGACTGAAAAGCGTGATTTCTGGCGGAAAGAAGTCCGCTTAATTAAAAAAAAGCTGATTTAAAATTAACGGAGTTTTAGGTGTGCTGACAAATGGATAAACTGAATAATTTTTAATAACTAAATACGGAAGCATTCTAGTAAAATGAGAAGTTTCCTTATTTTTCCGCTCTTGTGTTTAGAAGGAGAAAAATTTATAAAAAGAGATTGTTTTGGAAGCACTTTTAGAAGGATTGAATGAAGCGCAGCGTGAGCCGGTTTTAAAGAAGGACGGCGCGATGATGGTGATTGCCGGTGCAGGATCGGGTAAAACGCGGGTGCTTACCATGCGTATCGCTTACCTCATGCAACAGGGAGTTGATGCCTTTAATATTTTATCACTCACCTTTACCAATAAGGCCGCGCGGGAGATGAAAAACCGTATCGGTACCATTGTGGGTAACAGCGAGGCTAAAAACCTGTGGATGGGAACCTTTCACTCGGTTTTTGCCAAGATTTTACGCATTGAAGGGCATCACCTGGGGTTTCCGCCCAATTTTACCATTTACGATACGCAGGATTCACAACGGCTCATTTCGGCCATTATTAAAGAAATGGGGCTTGATAAGGATATTTATAAATACAAGCAAGTACACAGCCGCATTTCGTCTTTTAAAAACAGCCTGATCACGGTCAAAGCCTATTTTCAAAATCCGGAATTGCAGGAAGCTGATGCGATGTCTAAAAAACCGCGTATGGGGGAGATCTACAAAGAATATGTAGATCGCTGCTTTAAGGCTGGTGCAATGGATTTTGACGATTTACTGCTGCGCACTAACGAATTGCTGGCTCGGTTTCCCGAAGTTTTGGCTAAATACCAAAAGCGCTTTCAGTACATTCTTGTTGATGAGTACCAGGATACCAACCACTCGCAATACCTGATCGTAAAAGCACTTGCAGATCGCTATCAAAATATTTGTGTGGTAGGGGATGACTCTCAGAGTATCTATGCTTTTCGCGGGGCGAATATCAACAACATTCTCAATTTTCAGAAGGATTATGACGATGTAAAAGTCTACCGTCTGGAGCAAAATTACCGTTCGACAAAAAATATTGTAGAAGCAGCAAACTCGGTTATTGAGCACAATAAGACCAAGCTCGATAAAGTGGTATGGACCGCTAATGATGAAGGACCAAAAATCATTGTCCACCGTTCGCTAACCGATGGGGAAGAAGGCCGCTATGTAGCCAGCAGCATTTTTGAAAATAAAATGAACCATCAGCTGAAGCACAGCGATTTTGCCATTTTGTACCGTACCAATGCACAGTCCCGTGCGATGGAAGATGCCTTGCGTAAGCGTGAAATTCCGTATCGTATTTTTGGCGGACTTTCCTTTTACCAACGTAAGGAAATCAAAGACGTTCTGGCTTATTTGAGGTTACTCATTAACCCAAATGATGAGGAAGCCATTAAACGGGTTGTGAATTATCCTGCCCGCGGTATTGGAGCTACCACTATAGACCGGTTGATCATTGCTGCCAAGCAATACGACAAATCTATTTTTGAGGTGATGGAAAATATTCAACATCTGGATATTAAAATCAACTCTAGCACGAAGAATAAGCTGTACAATTTTGTAAATATGATTCGCAGTTTTCAGATCACTGCGGAAAATGCCGATGCGTTTGTAGTGGCCGAAGAAGTAGCCCGTAAAACTGGATTACTTCAGGAGTTGAAAAAAGACGGCACGCCGGAAGGAATCGCACGTATTGAGAATATTGAAGAACTACTTAACGGGATGCGCGATTTTGTTGAAGGACAAAAGGAAATCGCTGATGCCACCGGAAGCCTTGCTGAATTTCTGGAAGATGTAGCCCTCGCTACTGATATGGATAAAGACATCGATGATGTTGATCGCGTATCGCTGATGACGATTCACCTGGCAAAAGGTCTGGAGTTTCCGTACGTGTATATCGTAGGGCTTGAAGAAGATTTATTCCCTAGCGGAATGAGTATGAACACCCGTAGCGAACTTGAGGAAGAGCGCCGATTGTTTTATGTGGCACTCACGCGCGCGGAAAAACAAGCTTATCTAACTTACACCGAATCGCGCTACCGCTGGGGTAAACTCATCGATGCAGAGCCCAGCCGTTTTATTGAAGAAATCGATGAGCAATTTCTGGATATTCAGACACCGCTAGACACCTATCGCTATAAACCGATGATTGACAGCGATATCTTTGGCGAACCCGATAAAAGTAAACTACGTCTCAAAAAACCGGTTAGTGGTAAACCACCAACAGTGGGTAAACCTACCGAAGAGCAATTGCAAAAACTGCGTAAGCTAAGACCACAGTCGTCGCCAAGTATTCAAACTGATGATCTAAACGATAATCTGAAAATAGGAATGCGTGTGGAGCACAGTCGTTTTGGTCAGGGGGAAGTTTTGAGTATTGAAGGAATAGGGCAGGATCAAAAGGCAGAAATCCGTTTCCAAACCGGCGGAATTAAAAAGCTATTATTACGCTTCGCGAAATTGAAGATTCTGGATTAACTGAAAGCTTTTATAGAAGTCATCAGCGCAACCGGGTCAATCTCTGTATTGACGGAATCGTCTTCCTGCGCCAAAGCGAGATTTTGTTTTTCATATTCCATAAGTGACCAGGTTTTGTTATGGTATTCCAGGGCAGTAAGATTTTCAATCCAGTCGCCGCTGTTGAGGTACAGACACGAACCTTTTTCAGTTGAAACCGTTCGCATTTGCGGTTGATGAATGTGACCACAGATGACGTAGTCAAATTGGTTTTCGATGGCGAGTTCGGCTGCGGTTTCTTCAAAATCAGACACAAAACTCACCGCTTTTTTAACGCTGTTCTTGATTTTTTTGGAAAGGGAATATTTTGGTCTACCTAATCGGGTAAGGCAGAAATTAATAAAACTGTTGAGTACGATAAGAAAATCATAGCCCCAGCCACCCAATTTTGCGATCCACTTCGTGTGTTGGATTGAGGCGTCAAAAACATCTCCGTGAAAAATCCACGCCTTTTTTCCGTCCAGATTTAAAACCAGTTTGTCGAGTACGGAGATATTTCCTAATTCTACAGGACTGAATTTACGCAGCTTCTCATCGTGATTACCGGTAATGTAATAGACTTTGGTACCTTTCGCAGCAAGCGAAATGATTTTTTTGATCACCTGCAAATGCGATTTTGGGAAGTAGCGTTTTCTAAATTGCCAGATATCAATGATATCTCCATTTAATACCAGTGTTTTAGGCTTGATGCTTTGCAGATAATTTACCAGGTTTTTGGCTTGAGAGCCGTAAGTTCCCAGGTGAACATCAGAGAGGATTACGAGATCAACTTTACGTTTCAAAGAATACTATTTTTAACAAATAACTGCATTTGGTGTTACCTGAGTATTAGCCTAGCATTAAATAATTTTAGTGATTTCTGATTTTTAGGTTCAAATAGGCGATTAATAACAAGGCTTTTAACTTAAAACATTTTAATTTCGCCGCTCAAATACACGTTATGGCAGGTAATACTTTTGGAAAATTATTTACGCTTACCACTTTTGGAGAGTCGCATGGTGAAGCAATAGGCGGCATCATCGATGGCTGCCCGGCCGGAGTTGAGATCGACCTGGATTTGGTTTACAGGGATATGAAACGCCGCAAGCCGGGACAATCTAAAATTGTAACCCAGCGCAAAGAGCCGGATAATGTGAACTTTTTTTCCGGGATTTTTGAAGGTAAAACCACGGGAACACCCATCGGTTTTAATATTGTAAATACAAACCAAAAATCCCACGACTACAGCCATATAAAAGATACTTATCGTCCTTCGCACGCCGACTACACCTATGATCAAAAATATGGTGTGCGCGATTATCGCGGAGGAGGCAGATCTTCAGCACGTGAAACGGCAAGCCGTGTAGCTGCCGGAGCGATTGCGAAACAAGTTTTAAAGGATATTAAAATCAATGCTTTTGTAGATTCGGTTGGGGAGATTCACATGACCACGCCATATCAAGAACTTGATTTTGATAAAATTGAATCGAACATCGTGCGCTGCCCGGATGATGCCTTTGCAGAAAAGATGATCGATAAGATTAAGGAGATTCGTAAAGCCGGAGATACCATTGGTGGCACGGTGATGTGTGTGATTCAAAATGTGCCTGTTGGTCTTGGCGAACCTGTGTTTGATAAACTACACGCAGAGTTGGGTAAAGCCATGCTGTCTATAAATGCGGTAAAAGGTTTTGAGTATGGAAGCGGCTTTCACGGGGCTTCTATGCTGGGTAGCGAGCACAATGATTTGTTCAATAAAGACGGAAGCACGAAAACCAATCTGAGTGGCGGTATTCAGGGTGGAATAAGCAACGGAATGGATATCTATTTCAGAGTTGCATTTAAGCCGGTTGCGACTATTATGCAAAATCAGCCTACTATAGATAAAGAAGGAAACGAGACCGAAATGCAAGGCAAAGGTCGTCACGATCCCTGTGTAGTACCGCGCGCCGTGCCTATTGTTGAAGCAATGGCTGCTTTGGTTTTGGCAGATTATATGTTAATCAACAAGGCTGCTAAAATCTGATTAAAACGGAGATGATAAAATTTTAAAACCTGAATACTCTGGTATTCAGGTTTTTTTATGCCCTGTAGAAACTGTAATGCAGTAGCATTCCTTTAAAATAACTCGTTTTTGTTTATCTTTCGCCGAAAGGCTAATTCAATAGATTATTTTATGAAAAAACTCGCACTGCACTGGAAGATTATTATAGGTCTGGTTCTGGGTATTATTTGGGCTTTAATTTCAAGTCAGCTGGGTTGGAGCCAGTTTACCATTGACTGGATTGCACCTTTTGGTAAAATATTTATCAATCTTCTTAAGTTAATTGCAGTTCCGCTGGTTTTGTTTTCGATAATTAGTGGTGTTGCCAACCTTGGAGATCCTGCGAGTTTGGGAAGAATGGGAGGGAAGACGCTTTTGGCATATTTGATTACCACGGTTTTGGCGGTAGGAATGGGGCTTTTTCTGGTGAATCTTATAGGACCGGGAAAACTGGTAGATGAGCAAAGTAGAATCGATAATCGTATAGGTTACGAGATTTGGGCGGCAAATGAAGGATATGTGATTAAAGATGGAATTAATTATTTGCAGGATCCAGAGTTTATGGACCGGGCTAAAGAAATCTCAGACCTTTCACGCAGTGAGTTGCAAGATGCCTCAGTAAATGATAAGATGGCCACGGCAGATGCTACCAAAGATGCCGGCCCGCTTCAACCGTTAGTTGACATTGTTCCTGATAACTTTTTTAATTCCCTTGCCGATAATAGCTTGATGCTTCAGGTGATTTTCTTCGGATTGTTTTTTGGAGTAAGTATGCTGTTTATTGATCCTAAGAAATCTGCTCCGGTTACTCGTGCAGTTGATGGTATTATGGAGGTGTTTCTAAAAATGGTAGACCTCACTATGCAGGCTGCACCGTTTTTTGTTTTCGCCTTATTAGCAGGCGTTGTTAGTCAAATGGCGGGTAATGATATAGGAAAAGTAGTTGAGATATTTAAAGGACTGAGTTGGTATTCACTTACGGTCGTGCTTGGTTTGGCTTTGATGATATTTGGAATTTATCCGTTAATATTTAAAATATTTGTGCGCAAGGTGTCCTACTTCGGTTTTTTCAGAGCGATGGGGCCGGCACAAACTCTGGCTTTTTCTACCTCTAGTAGTGCGGCAACGCTTCCGGTTACGATGGAATGTGTAGAAGATAATCTGGGAGTTGATAAAAAGGTGACCAGTTTTGTACTTCCAATAGGTGCAACTGTAAATATGGATGGAACCTGTCTGTATCAAGCGGTAGCCGTAGTATTTTTGGCCCAATTACATATGATAGACCTAACCATTGGACAGCAATTGACGATTGTTTTGACGGCTACTTTAGCCTCAATAGGTTCTGCGGCGGTACCCAGTGCAGGTCTGGTAATGTTGATCATCGTGTTGGAATCGGTAGGATTGAATCCGGCCTGGATTGGTATTATTTTCCCGGTAGACCGAATTCTGGATATGTGCCGTACCGTTGTTAATGTAACAGGGGATGCAACTGTGTCTTCAGTTATTGCAAAAGGGGAAGGATTATTCAACTACAATCCCAACAAAGAACCCGATGCAGCTTTTGATATTGACGAAGAAAAATAGGTCTAAAATTAAAGGATTTCGTATTAAATAATTTTATAAATTGGTCATGCCCAACTACCTAATACGTTGGCCCTACACAACTTAAAGACTTGACTTACCATTTATTCATTTAAATAGGTAGGTATGAAAGTTTTTTATCTCGTTTTAGCTTTATTAAGTTTATCCCTTCAGGCTCAGATAGGTATTGGTACGACCACACCAAGTGCGGCTTCTATGCTTGAAATCAGCAGTGAATCATCAGACGGCAGTTTCAGAGGTTTTATGCCGCCACGATTAACAGTCGCCCAACGTGATTTAATACCTGTTAATGCAAATGATGTCGGTTTGATAATTTTTATAAATGATCCAACGGCCTCTATCTATGGGCTGCAGGTTTTTAATGGCAATTTTTGGGAGAATATTTATCTGCTCCAAAATTCTGTAAGGCCAACAGCTGTTGAATTTACACTCACCGAAAAATCACAAAGCGAAGGAAATGCTTTGATTGATCTTGAATTTAATATTACAAATCCCTCGTCCACAAATGGCTTAAATATTACTGTGGCCGCCTCTTCATTTGAAGACTTAAATGAGAACACTTCCCAAGTTGTTACAATTCCTGCTGGAGTTAGTGTTTATAATGCACCGGCACTTTTTTCGCTGCTAGATGATACTATTACAGAAGGTAATGAACAAATACAATTTACAATTACAAATATTAGCGGAGGGTCGGGTGCACCAACAATCGGAGTAAATTCCGTCTTTGACTTAACAGTAATTGACAATGACACCAGACTTTGGATTAACGAAATTCATTATGACAATGTAGGAGGAGATACCAATGAGCGAATTGAAATCGCCGGTTCTGCGGGAATTGATTTGACGGGGTACCGAATTTATCATTATAATGGCACTGGCGGGACTCTGCTTTCTTTTAAGTCAATTTCTGGGGTAATTGTTGAGGTTGCCGCAGGTCTTGGGGTTAAGAATATTCCATTTACAAGTCTTCAAAATGATAATGAGGGCATTGCTTTGGTAGATCCTACAGGTGTTGTTTTACAATTTTTGAGCTATGAGGGATTGGTTGTGGCTACTGAAGGGCCAGCTGCAGGTATGACCTCTACTTTGCTGCCACTTTCGGAAGACCCTGCAGTTGAAGTTGGTATGTCTATGCAACTTACGGGAACGGGAAATACGTATAGCCACTTTAGCTGGGTTATTAAACCAGATACCATAGATGCCATCAATTCAGGACAAGCGTTTAACTAATTCCCTGAGGTCCTTACAATCATAGGTAGGCACTTCTGCCAGAGGATATTTAAATTTTCTTTCTCTAGATATGAATGCAGTCTGAAGCCCTGCACGTTGGGCACCGGTGATATCCCAGCCGTGTGCAGCAACCAGTAAGGCTTCTTGGGGTTTTACCTTTAATTGATCTAGAACGAAGAGATACGGCTTTGGATTGGGTTTGAATGCTTTCGTCTCATCAACGCTAAAAATACGCTCTAAATATTGGTCAAGTTCAGCGAAAGCGAGTTGTTCTCTGGCAACTGTAGGATTACCATTAGTAAGAGCCGTTAAATGATAGCCCTGTTCCTGAAGTCTACGGAGAGCTTCAGAAGTATCCGGGTGTGGTGGTAATTTTTTTATCAGCCCTAAAATGGCCTCTGTTTCTTCTTCTGGAACTACTTTTTTAAATTTTAAAGCGGTCATCTCAAAGGTCGCTTTGGCAATCTTGCTAAAGTCTTCGTGATTTCCTGTGGTTGTTTCTACCAATGAGTAGTGTAATAAACTACTAAACCAAAGATCAAAAGCCAGATTGTTGCTCAGTGTAGTGTTGATACGCCGGGCCAGAGGTTTAAGGTCAAGCAGGGTTTCGTTTACGTCAAAAATGAGGAGTTTGGGTTTCAAAGTAATAAATTACAAGTTTATATTTCGGCCTCTAGGATAGCGCACTTCATAGGAGAAGTTTTTAGTTGCAGAACCCCTAGGTTCTAATTGGAGTTCCCATTTTAGAATACCCGTTTCTTCTTCATAAGAAGCGTCTCCTGTCTCCTGATCTGATACTTTAATATCCTTATTCTGTGAGACGGGGATACGATCTTCAAGAAGTAAGTTGACAGCCGTGTTTTTGTTATTGCGTACTGTGATTTCATAAGCCCTATCAACCACTCGGGTAGAACCTAACAGGGATTTACTTTTAAAGTTGTCTTTCTTTTCGCGCTTCACGATAATGTTCGGATCTATGCCTAAAGAAATTTCGAGACTGTCTGTTGTGGATAGTGGACTGATTGCTGTTTTCCCTGCATAACTGCCTTCGAAATAGATATTGGCTTCACCTTGAAGTAAATCATAACGCTCCCAGTCTGTAACGGTAGCCGTCAAAAATACATTTTCGTTAAGCTCAGGAGCAGCATAATGCTGGTAACTAGCAGGTAAATCAAACTGGTCAATTTCTATTGTCGTGATGTCTGGATTAGATACTATAGTGTAGCGCTTTTTAATCTCAAAACGGGTATTGGTAAGGCTTTCTTGTTTGGCTTCAACATTCTCGTTGTAAGATTCTGAATTAATCGTTACTCCTGAAACTCTTCCTGCTAAAGCGCCAATTACGGATTTTTTTTTCTGCGTTCCATAACCAACCACAACTACTTCATCAAGAGCTTCTTGAGAGGCTTCCAACTTAACGTTCATCATAGAGCCGTAGATAGGTCTGGATTCTGTATCAAAACCTATATAGCTGTATACCAAATCTTGTCCTCCGTCATCTAAAATATTAAGTCGGTACTGGCCGTCAAAGTCAGTTTGAGCGGCATTGGTAGTGCCTTTTTGGATCACATTTACTCCCGGTAAGGGCTCGCCAGAATCATCTGTCACGATTCCTGAAACACTGCGAAGCGTAGGATTGTATTTGTAATTACTTCTACTTATAGCTGAAGAATTGCGGTAATTGCGACTTACGAAATTGAGATATTTGGGCTCCAGATTGGGTTTAAAATTGTTGGTATTTGGATCGCCTGTAGAAAGAATCAATTTTACGTCCTGCCAGTCAATTCCACTCTGCTGGTAGACATTGGCTTTATAATTGAGCTGAATGGGGCTTGAAGTGCTTTCGGCCCTGATGTCGTAAAGCGGAAACCAGCCGGCATTCTGGATAGTATAAGACAACTCGATATTTAAATTGGTAGCACGCTCACTTTGCAGTTTAACGGTGATCTCTCCACGGGTTTCTTTTCGTGAATCTTCCAGCTTATTCATTTGTTGGCGGTAGTCGTTTATTTTTCGATCTAAATCCTGAGTTTCCCGCTTGAACTTGTAAATGGTATTTTGAATTTCGGTACTGCGTTCCCGATAATAGGTGCTTATCTGTTTGATTTTTTCTAAAGAAAGGTCAGTATTATCACTGTTTATTTTTTGGTTTTCGCTCAATAATCTAAGTTCACGCTCATAACCTTCAATTGAATTTTGCAGCGAATTTCTTTTAATGAGTAACTCATCAAGTTCACTTTTTAGATTTTCATATTCTGCGGAAGCTACCTTTTTATCTAAATAATCGAGGTTAAAGGAAATAGAAAGAATACTGGCATCGTCAAGCCCTCGGAGCTGAATACTATTCTCTAAAATATCAGGTGAAAGATTGTTAAAAACCAATTCGTTAACTCCTGATTTGACAGTTACAGATGAAGAACGCTCAATGGTAGCCCCTTGAAGATAGACCGTTACCTTTTCAATTTTAGATTTTTGAGGAATGATAGGCTTGCTAGTCGCCCATATATTAGAGAGCGAGAATAGAAGACCGAACAGGCAAAGTGTAAATCGCATAGCATCAAAAGTTTCCCTAAAAATAAACGAAATCCTTAGTTTATTTAAGGTCTATCTATCTTTTAATCCAAAAACCGACTTTTAAGTTCGGGTGTGGGGATCATACAGCTCTCTTTTTTACCAAACCATTTATACCGGTTACGGGCTATAAAATCATAAACCGCATTTCTTATCAAACCCGGAATAATCATAAAAGCGTAGAGCAGGGGATAGCCTTTGTTCAAATCCTTGGAAATACGCAGAGCAGCAGCAGATTTTACCGAAACCCGATCAGGTTCAATAAGGATGATAGAGTCCGTTTTTTTAGGATTTATACGGTGTTTATCGAGTAAATGGGTGCCGGTTTCTCCCTGAAGCGATGCAAATTTAAATTGCGCTTTGGGATCATGTTTAATGATGAAATTTATAGCACCGTTACACAGGTTGCAAACGCCATCAAACAATATGATTTTTTCGGCACTCATTTTTTGGGTCTTAGAACAAATTCAAGTGTATCGAGATCGACCTGTGTGGTAAACATACCGTAGTTTACTGTTGCTTTTCCTTTTTCAATTTTATCAAGCGTTCCGGTGGCCCGCCCGTCTGGCAGACGCACACGATCACCTATTTTGAGTTCTACTTTAGGCTTTTCTGCCTCAATCTTAATAGCCTTTTGCTTCTGTTCTTTTTTCTTTTCCCGGATTACTTCAACCTTTTTTTCGGCTTCCTGTTTCACCCGGCGTTCTTTGGCCTTTTGAGCTCGTTTCTCTCTTGCCGATTGTTTGGCACGCTTTGAATTTTCGATCTGAACCACCTTATACAGCTCGTCCATAAGCTGTTTTTTGTTCTTATTGGTAAAAAACTTATCGCTTAGATCGTCCAGTTTTTGGCCCAAATAAATCAAACGCTGATTGCTGTCGTAGAGTTCCTGGTAGCTTTCCAGTTTCTCCTGAATACGCGCATTGGTTTTATCGAGTTCCTGCTGTTGTTTCTGAGCCAGCTGTTCTTTGGTTTTAAGAGAATTTGTGGTCTTTGCCAACTTGCTTCTTTCTTTCTGCAGATCGGCGATGCTCTTATCAAAGCGTATTTTACCGCGCTCCACTTTCTTTTTAGATCTATTGATGAGCGAATACGGAATGCCATTTTTTTGAGCTACTTCAAAGGTAAAGGAGCTTCCGGCTTCGCCTACATAGAGTTTATAAAGCGGTTCAAGCGTTCTGGAGTCAAAAAGCATGTTTGCGTTAGTGATGGCTTCGGTTTCATTAGCCATCATTTTTAAATTGGCATAATGCGTCGTGATAATGCCATAACTACCCCGCTCGTAAAATACTTCGAGAAAAGTTTCCGCCAGCGCACCACCCAGTTCGGGGTCACTTCCGGTACCAAACTCATCGATAAGGAAGAGTGTATTTTCGTCGCATTTTCGCAGAAAGTAATTCATATTCTTCAGGCGATAGCTGTAGGTGCTGAGGTGGTTCTCGATACTTTGGTTATCACCAATATCGGTGAGAATCTTTTCGAACAGGCAGAATCGCGAATATTCGTGTACCGGAATGAGCAGGCCGCTTTGCAACATCAGTTGTAGAAGACCTACGGTTTTTAAAGTAATACTTTTACCTCCCGCATTGGGACCGCTGATGACAATTATGCGATTGTCTGAATCTAAACTGATGTCTTGTGGAAAGGTTTTCTCACCCCGCTTACGGTTATTCAGTAAAAGTAAGGGATGATAGGCTTCTTTAATTTCCAGTTCGCGATTCTCGGTTATTTTGGGTAAAACCGCATTAAGCTTTTTGGCATATTTCGCTTTCGCGGAAATGACATCGATAGTGCTGAGCAACTTTTGATAGTCTTTAAGCAACGGCGCAAAAGGCCTTACATAATTGGTGAGCGCTTTAAGAATGCGTTTGACCTCCTCGTGCTCATCATACAGTAAGTTGTTGAGTTCGCGCTGAGCGTTTTGAGTCGCTTCCGGCTGAATGTATACGATGCTTCCGGTCTTTGAGTTACCCATAATCGAACCTTTGACCTTACGGCGATGCATTGCAGTTACCGCTAAAACCCGAACGTTGTCCACTATAGATTCTCTAATCTCATCCAGATAACCGTAAGAAGCATATTCTGAAAGGGCTTTAGCAAAGCTGCTATTGATCTTGCCCTTGACCATATTGATACTTCTGCGCGTTTGCTGAAGCAAGGGCGTGGCATCATCTTTTATTTCGCCAAATCGGTCTATAATTCTTGAGATTTCGTCAGTAACTGCTGTGGTATATTCTGTATTACGTACCGTCTGGTAAAGTACGGGGAAGGTTTCCTGAAACTTTCTAAAATATCTAAGGTGATTGTTAGCAGTTTCAGACAGGCTACCAATTTTACGGAAGCTTCCCAACTCAAGCGTAGTGTCTTCTATACTCAGCATTTTGAGTTCGTGATCAAGTGCGTCAAAACCATGATTGGGAATAGGCGTCTCGTGAGTATCAGAATTGATGTATTCCTGCGTTTGATCAAGAGCAAATAAAGTCTTTTTAAAACTGCGTTGTGGGTGTAGTTTTAAAGCTTTAAGTTTTCCTTTTTCGGTAATGCAAAGTGCACTTACCTGAGAACAAACGGTATGGAACTCTAAATCTGCAAGGGTTTTAGGATGAATTTTTATCATAGCAAATGCCTAATTTTAAGGCGGTGCTGAACAGTAACTAATATTATAAATTCAGCAATGTAAATTTAAGACATTCATGAACGTTGACATACATCCCGGCTGGAAAGCTGTTTTAGAATCCGAATTTGAAAAACCCTATTTTAAAGCGCTTGCAGCTTTTGTACGCGAAGAATATAAAAATCATACCTGTTACCCCAAAGGGCGCGACATATTTAAAGCTTTTGATTTTTGCCCCCTAGATGAGGTTAAGGTGGTGATTTTAGGTCAGGATCCTTATCACGGGCCTGGGCAGGCTCACGGACTATGCTTTTCGGTACCGGAAGGAATCGCGATGCCGCCTTCTTTGATCAATATTTTTAAGGAACTGGAGACAGATTTAAATAAACCTTTTCCTGATAGCGGTAATCTGGAACACTGGGCTAAACAAGGCGTATTGCTATTAAATGCCACACTTACGGTACGTGCTCATCAGGCAGGATCACATCAGGGTATGGGATGGGAAACTTTTACTGACGCTGTGATTACTGCCATCTCTGAAAACAGAGAAGGGGTTATTTTCCTGTTATGGGGTGGTTTTGCAAAGAAAAAGGCTTCTAAGATAAACTCCGCAAAGCACACGATTCTTACAAGCGGACATCCTTCTCCCTTAAGTGCAAATCGTGGTTACTGGTTTGGGAACAGGCATTTTAGTAAGGTTAATTCCACTTTAGTCGAGCAGAACAAAGAGCCAATATTGTGGTAAAAAAAATGCCCTAAATAATCAGGGCATTTTTATGGGGTTTGGTTTTCAATCAAGTTGCTTACGAAGCTTTGTTAAGTGCATAAGCAGACTCTTTAAACGTTGTTTCAATAGGGGCTACACGTTTTTTCGGTTTTTTTGAGGGCCCCCCTGCTACACTGAACTTAAATAGTAAAATGTTAACCAATAGCAGGACACCCAAAATTGTAAAAAAGGTAACCATGTTTAAAAGATTTTTAGTGTTTGATTGTTTCAGTACAAAAGTGTGCAATATTTTTCTAGTAATGAGACAATTAAATGTAAAAATTTCATTAAATCTTAGTTAAATACTATTCAAAATAATAGTTTATATCTACCATATTTAATTGTTTTAAAAAGTTTACAACCTGCTCAGTTTCCGCTTTAGGTAAGGCTTGCTGAGACCATTGTGTAAGGGCTAACCACTTTTCAATGTCCTCTAATTGTTGTTCATAACGCTCAGCAAGTGTGTGATCTATTCCCTTAATATTTTTAAAAATTATGGTTTTGGCATTAACAACCTTTAAGAAGGTGGAAAGTTCTTGACTCTTATTTTCATAAGCTTTAGAAGAGGCGGCAAAAACAAAACTTGACCAGGGTGTTGGGAAATCTGCAACCCACCGAAAGATGCCACGATCTACTAAAGGTTTTGTAGTAAAATGTTCCCACATAAAATAATCTGCCTCACCGTTTTGCAAAGCTTTAACCGCATTGTCCAAATTATTTACAACTACACACTCCAGCTTTGAGGTATCCCAACCCAACTGATGTGCCTGAATGAATGCCATCACGTGCGAGCCAGAACCGTAACGGCTAATCGCAGGCCGTGCGCCTTGTAAATCATCAATGCTTTGAAAATTACTTTCGGCTGCAACGTGAACACCCCAGATTAGTGGACTAGCAACATAATTTTGAATAATTTTTGACGGATTGCCGTTTGCAATATCGCGTATGATGCCTTCGGTTAATATGATGGCGACGTCGATATCCTGGTTTCGTAAGGCAGCATTCATAGCTCCTGTACCTCCAGGAAATTCCACCCATTCAACCTCAATTTCTTCAGCCTTAAAAAGACCTTCTTCAATACATAGATGTATGGGCAGGTTAAAATGTTCGGGCACTCCACCCACTTTTAAGGTTTTCATTGTTTTAGTTTTTAGCCTTTAAAAAATCATAAATCGCGTACTGAGAACGTATGGCAGCTTCACCGGGCTTCTGAGGAATATAAGCATTACTCTCTTCAGCATCCTGTATACGTGCTTTCACATTGTCCTGAAGCTGAATGAGCAAAATAGCTCTTAGCTCTTTAAAAAGATCTTCGTCATAAATAGGAGTAAGTACCTCAATGCGCCTATCAAGATTTCGGGTCATCCAGTCTGCAGAACCCATATACATTTGCTCATCGCCACCATTATGAAACAAGTATATGCGACCATGCTCCAGATAGCGATCTACAATGGAAGTCATTTCTATATTTTCGCTTAGACCTTCAACTCCGGGTATCAGGCAGGTAAAACCGCGTACGATAAGGCGTATTTTAACTCCTGCCTGGCTCGCTTTATAGAGCAGAGCAATGATATCAGTATCTTCGAGGCTATTCATTTTTGCTGTTATAGCCGCTGGTTTGCCTGCCAGAGCGGTGTCAATTTCCTGTTGTATCAGTTTTTCAAAAATACGACGGGTGGTAAAAGGAGAAATTAGTAAATGTTTATTTCGCGGTATGATTAACTCACCTTCGAGAACTCTAAAAACGCGATGTATTTCCTTAGTGATTTTTGAGTGTGCGGTAAAAAGTCCGTGGTCGCAGTAAATTTTTGACGTTTCTCCATTGAAGTTTCCGGTGCCAATATAGGCGTATCTTCGGGCTTTATCTTCTTCATTCCGTATAATCATCAGGATTTTAGAATGTACCTTGATACGTGGGTAGCTGTAAATTACACGACCTCCCTTATCTTCAAATTTTCGGCCCCAGCTGATGTTGTTTTCTTCATCAAAGCGTGCTTTAGCCTCAATAAAAATCGTAACATCTTTACCGTTATCAATAGCCTGAAGCAGCGCTGTGGTGAGTATAGATTCGTCTGCAACGCGGTATAAAGAAATTTTGATATGGGTTACATCCGGGTCAGTGGCTGCTTGTTTTACCAGGCGTTCAATATAGTTAAAGGTCATGAAGGGGAAGTGCACCAACTGATCTTTAGCCCTGATCGTTTTAAAATAATCTTTGGATTGCTCTAAAACCTTATGTGGGATATAGGGTTTTTTATCATAATGTAAATCGGGGTTTTCAGTAGGATCGGGAAACTTTAAAAAATCATTAAAATTGTGATACCTACCACCGGGCATCATATCTATTTTGCCCAGATTGAGCAATTTGCGAAGCTTTTTAACATCTTCTTTCGGCATAGCCGAATCGTAAAGCAAGCGTGTAGGTTGACCTTCCTGACGTTGCTCTAAAGATTTGTAAATGCGTTCAGCCAAAATGCCGTCGAGTTCGTCATCGATATACAATTCGGCATCTCGTGAAAGTTTCATTTCATAAACACCTTTAACCTTGTGATCAAATAGAGTTTGAACTTTATAGCGGATGATATCATCAATAAAGGTGATGTAATAGTTGCCCTGATGTTTACCCAGATCTACAAACCTTGAGTTACTGTCTGTGGGTATTTTTACAAAACCAAACTGTTTATCGTCTTCAAATGTCACACAGAAATAAAGCGTTTGATTTTCTATAAAAATCGAATTGTTTTTTGAAGGAACAATCAGCTTGGTCTTCAGCGTATTTTTAAGGTGCGTCGTATACCAGATGTCTGCCAAATCTCCGTGAACGGAAGTAAAATCGGTATCGCTCACTAGTTTAATATGATTTTGAGCAAGGTCAGGAATGATTTGTTCTTTAAAAATCTTGCCAAAATGTTCCTGCTGCTCTTTTACCCGGGCCAGTATTTTTTTTACCGTTTTGTTAGGTTGCAGTGAAAGTTTCTTACGTATACTTTTCTCAATACGCTTCATCTGTCTTAACTGACTCACGCGCACCCTAAAATACTCGTCCAGATTTGAACTATAAATGGCGAGAAATTTCATACGCTCGTAAAGCGGATTATGCTCGCGGTCTTCAGCTTCCTGTAACACACGCTCATTAAAACTCAGCCAGTTTAAATCTCTGTGCTTTAATTGTTGGGATTGGTCAGTTTCCATAGGTTATGGTTGTATTTTGACCAAAAATACGAAAGGGCTTCTCGCGCTAAATTAAGCTTTTGTTAAAAAGCCTTTAGAGTTCTGCTATACGCTGCAATGATTCAGTAATCATTAGCTCAACAACCCGAGAAGGATTTTTACTGAATTTTCCCGTGGCGCGATTGGCTAGAATAGCATTTATAGACAGCGCCCGGTGACCCAAAAGTTTACTCAGGCCATAAATGCCAGAAGTTTCCATCTCCAGATTGGTGATTTTTTCTGTTTTAAAACTGAAAGATTGCAGTTTGTCATTAAGCGTCTCGTCTTCAGTCTTAAGTCGTAAGGTGCGACCCTGTGGACCGTAAAAACCCACATTAGTAACCGTATTTCCTTCAAAATAGTTTGGGTTTTTAAAGTGGTGAAGCAAAGCGGAATCTGCATCAACACAGTATGGAATGCTTTTTTCAAGATTTAGCTGTAAATGTGCTGAAAATGACCGTTCAAAGTCCTGGTCACGTACCGAAGCACTTTGATAGAAATGCAGTAAAGAGTCAAAACCAATGCCGCGTCTGCTTAAGAGAATAGAATCTACAGAAATGTCAGGCTGAATGGCACCACTGGTACCAAGCCGGATTATTTGTAGGGATTTTTTTTGCTCTTTTATTTCCCGGATTTCAAAGTCTATATTGGCTAAAGCATCCAGTTCGTTAAGAACAATATCAATATTATCCGTTCCAATTCCGGTAGAAATAACTGAAATACGCTTCCCCTCAAAAGTACCGGTTTCGGTTTTAAACTCGCGTTTTTGCGTGCTAAACTCAACCTTGTCAAAGTGTTTTGTTACTTCAGAAACACGGTCGGGGTCGCCAACTGTTATTACAATATCAGCAAGATTCTCAGGCCTTAAATGGAGGTGATAAATGCTCTGATCTTCGTTTAAGATAAGCTCAGAAGGGGCTAGCGGCATATTAGTGTGATCTTACCAGTTCGTGATTGTTTGAGTTGTAAAGAAAGTCGTATTTGTGTGTGCCGCCATAAAAGGACTGGTCTTTTAAGCTATCGTAAAAGTTTTGTGAACCGTCAAGTGCTGCCTGTCCTTTTGTATTTAGAACCAGTTTACCCTCGTGCATTCTAAAGAAGGGTTTTAAAGCTTTGATCATTCTTTCAATTTGCATATCGCCATAACCATAATATCCCTGATACTTTAGGGCATAACCGCAGAGTTGATGTTTTGAAGAAACTTCATGTAGATCTATAAGTCTAAGAATATTGGTTTCCAAAGTGTTTAAGCCGGTTTTGCTGTTAGGAAAACGCTCCACATGTGCACGCAAACAGCTTGAAAGGTATTTGAAGTTAGAGCTTTTGGTAATTTCAGCCTTTAACTCAATGGGTTTTTCATCGCAATACAGCTGCCAGATGTGGTGCGCGACCGCAAGGTCTTCTGGCGAAAGTTTGAGCTTGTTTTCGTAATGCATGATGAATTGCTCATCATTAAGTTCAGATAGACCCTTAAGCTGAAGTTCACCATCTACCCAGCCGCTGCACACGACATAGATGGGCATTACTTTCTTATTCTGTATCAGGTAACTAATTGCAGCCAGCATATTGACATGGCAGAATAAATCAAATTCAAACCAAAGAACTATTTTCTCATAGCCGTTGATGGCAGCAAGTTTATTCAGTTGAGAGACAAACTTTTCCTCATAATCGGCTTCTGGGATATTGTAACTTTGCTTTAAAAATTGCTTTCGAGCTTCGATAAATTGTTCAGAGCCTACTTCTTCGACAGTAGGCCCTTCGCAGAGCATTTCGCGCCAAACAATTCGATCTCCTTTAAAATTGAGTGCGTCAAGGCGCTTAAGCACCATATCGCCATTTGTGATATGCAATGTGTTTGAATTCATAAAATAGGATTTTAACCACCCACGCGTTTTACCCGAAATCCTTTTTCTTTTAAAAAAGTCATGATTTTATCGCGGTAATCCCCCTGGATTAGAATGCTTTCTTTTTTAAAACTTCCGCCCACACCCAGCATGGTTTTTAGCTCTTTTGCAAGAATTTTGAAATCAGAATCGGCGCCGGTATAGCCCTCGATGATGGTTACCGGCTTACCTTTTCGCTTTTCATATTTACAGATGAGTGGATCGTCCTGCATCCAAATCCCCAGGTCATTAGCATCCTCAGTCTCTTCCTGAGGCTCGGGCTCGTGATCTGGAAATAAGTTTTTGAGTTGGTCCTGTAAATCCATTATTTATTTTTTGATAAGTCCTATGTCTACAAGGCGCTGATGTAAGAATTCGCCGGCAGTAATGTCTTCATATGCTTTAGGATGTTCTGCATCAATGCATTCTTCAAGACAGTTTAAAGGCATTTCGCTGCGCGGATGCATAAAAAACGGAATGGAGTAGCGTGGAGTATCCCATTCTTCTCGAGGCGGATTTACCACCCGGTGAATAGTCGAACGCAGTTTGTTGTTGGTGTGTCGCTCCAGCATATCGCCCACATTGATCACTAGTTCGTCCTCATTAGGTATCGCGTCAATCCATTCCCCATCTTTGCGCAATACTTGCAAACCCCCGGCAGAAGCACCCATAAGAAGGGTGATTAGGTTGATGTCCCCATGCGCACCGGCACGGACTGCACCCTTAGGTTCTTCGGTAATAGGAGGATAATGTATAGGTCTGAGTATACTGTTTCCATTCGTAACCCACTTGTCAAAATACATTTCATCAAGACCAATATATAAGGCAAGAGCACGCAGCACATAGATACCGGTTTTTTCCAGCATTCTATAAGCCTGCATTCCGGTTTTATTAAAATGCTCCAACTCGTTTACGTGAACGTTTTCCGGATATTCTTCGATGAGGTTAGCATCAGGCTCAGGATCCTGGCCAAAATGCCAAAACTCCTTAAGATCTCCTTCTTTTTTTCCTTTAGCGTGCTCTTTTCCAAAAGAAATATAGCCTCGCTGACCGCCTAGACCTTCGATTTCGTATGTTTTCTTGGTATCTTCTGGTAAGTCGAAAAATGCTTTTACTTCTTTATACAGATCATCAACCAGATTGTCATCAAGAAAATGATTTTTTAGTGAAACAAAACCAATTTCTTCATAAGCCCGACCAATTTCATTTACAAATTTTTGTTTTTTTGAAGGGTCACTGCTCAGAAAATCTGAGAGATCTACACTGGGAATGTTGTTCATAATTCAGGAGTAATGGAAATTTATAATTACGTAAATATATCAAATTTTAAGAGGGGGTAATTTTAAACTAAACTTAAAATTCTATTGCTTTAAACTATAAACGCATTTCATTACGATTTTCGTTAATTTTAGTTCATTAATTGAGAATATGTCAACGGAAAATCCAGTAACCGATATTTTGATTTTTAACACAATTCAGCTTGAACCTGAGATGCAACTCCATTTATACAAACAGCTTCTAAAACCCAGATTAGTAGAAGAAAAAATGCTTGTGCTGCTCCGACAGGGAAAAATCTCCAAGTGGTTTAGCGGGATTGGTCAGGAGGCAATCGCTGTAGGAGTTACCGCGGCACTGAATAATGACGAATACATTTTACCAATGCACCGTAATCTGGGAGTTTTTACAAGCCGTAATATTCCATTGCAGCGTTTATTCAGTCAGTGGCAGGGCAAGCTTAATGGTTTTACCAAAGGACGAGACCGCAGTTTCCACTTTGGTACACAGGAATATAAAATCATTGGGATGATTTCGCATCTTGGGCCACAACTCGGAGTTGCAGATGGGATTGCTTTAGCACATAAGCTAAGGGAAGAACAGAAGGTTGTTGCGGTTTTTAGCGGTGAGGGCGGCACCAGTGAAGGCGACTTTCACGAAGCGCTTAATATTGCATCGGTCTGGGATTTACCGGTTTTATTTTGCATCGAGAATAACGGCTACGGACTTTCAACACCTACTTCAGAACAATACCGTTGTAAGGATTTAGCAGATCGCGGAGCAGGTTATGGGATGGAAAGTCACATCATAGATGGTAATAATATTCTGGAAGTTTACCACCGCGTTTCTCAACTGGCGCATTCTGTACGGGAAAATCCCAGGCCGGTACTTATAGAATTTAAAACCTTCAGAATGCGTGGGCACGAGGAAGCCAGCGGTGTCAAATATGTTCCGCAGGAATTGATGGATTATTGGGAAAAGCGCGACCCAGTTGAAAATTATCGTAACTACTTAAAAGATTCTGGATTGTTGTCTGAAAATCAGGACAAGCAGTTGCGAAGCGAAATTTTAGATGAAATTGATGCCGCTCTTGAAGAAACTTTTGCTGAAGAATCAGTATCCTCCACTCCAGAGCACGAACTTAATGATGTCTATGCGCCTTTTGATTTTATTTCTAAACCTACGGAAGGGCCAACCCGTGAATTACGATTTATTGATGCCATTAGACAGGGACTAGAACAAAGCATGCAGGTTTTTGATAAGCTTGTTATAATGGGACAGGATGTTGCAGAGTATGGCGGAGTATTTAAAATCACTGAAGGTTTTGCGGAAAAATACGGGAAAAGTCGGGTGCGTAATACGCCTATATGTGAATCAGGTATTATTGAAACCGCGATGGGACTTGCAATTAATGGATACAAATCTGTAGTAGAGATGCAGTTTGCAGATTTTGTAAGCAGTGGTTTTAATCCTATCGTAAATTATCTGGCCAAATCATTCTACCGCTGGGGCCAGCCTGCAGACGTGGTGATAAGAATGCCTTGTGGGGCAGGAGTGGGAGCAGGGCCTTTTCACAGCCAGACAAATGAAGCCTGGTTTACACATACTCCTGGTTTAAAAGTGGTGTATCCCGCATTTCCTGAAGATGCAAAAGGTTTGCTTGCTACTGCAATAGAAGATCCTAATCCGGTACTTTTCTTTGAACATAAAGCCCTGTACCGTAACATAAGAGGGCAGGTTTCTGAAGCCTATTATAACTTGCCATTGGGTAAAGCCGCTGTTTTAAAAACTGGTAAAGACATCAGCCTTATCACCTACGGAGCAGCTGTTCACTGGGCGCTCGAAGTTCTAAACGATGATCCCGAGCTAAGTATTGATCTTCTTGATTTACGTACGCTGGCACCCCTGGATTGGGATGCCATAAGACAGTCTGTTCAGAAGACCGGCAGGGTATTGCTGCTATGTGAAGACAGTGGTTTTGGTAATATTTTGGCAGACATCGCCGCCTTTATTGCAGAAGAATGTTTCCAATATCTGGATGCGCCGGTGAGACGTTTAAGCAGTTTAGATACACCTATACCTTTTGCTTCAGGTCTCGAACAGCTTTACCTGCCTAAACAGCGCATAGCCCAGACTTTGCAGGCATTAAGAGCATTCTGAAAATCCTAAATGTTAAAATTTTATTGGTTTGTTAGTCTGAGGATTCTTTTGTTAACGCATTTTAACAGCAGCGAGTTAAACACTATTAATAATTAGTCTGCAACTCGTTTTCCATTTTATTTTTGACCCATTACTAACCAATAAAATTTTCAATTATGCTTAAGTGGACAGTTATATTTATTATCATCGCAATTGTAGCTGCGATATTTGGATTTGGTGGAATTGCTTCTGGCGCAGAATCAATAGCTAAAATCTTATTCTTCATTTTCATCGTTCTTTTCTTAATCAGCTTATTAGCTAGATTATTTAGATAGAATACCGAGAATTAAACCCTAAACTTATGAGAAAAGTAATCAGCATTTTAATCTTGAGTGTATTTCTGGTTTCTTGTGGTGGTACTAGTAAAGTTGTAAAAGAATCCCGTAAAACTTTAAAAGGTTACTGGAATTTAGACAACATCAATTATAATAATGCTACCGGAATCTATGATGTAACGCTCTTTGGGGACGTTTCGTCAGAGTGTATGGTAGGAAGTACTTGGAGGTTTATTCCAAATAACAATTTTGGAAACTATGAAGTTACCGGTACTAGCTGTAATCCCGGGAAACGTTACTTTGTTTGGAGTATTCCAGATCAGGAAAGTGCCATATCTTATGACATTTTGTTGAAACCTACAGATGAGAAAATGAATTCAATAATGAATGATGCAGGTTTTAGATTAAACATCAATTACCTGTCTGAAAACGAATTAACATTTACTCAGACCGTACAGGTTGATGGAAAGCCTTTCAAGATTGTAATGAATTTTTCTAAAATATCTGAATAAGAAAACTATTCAGTCGGGTATTTACCCCTAATTTTTAATTAATACTAAAATTTATGAAATCTATATTGAAACAAGCTGCTGTTGTAGCAGTAGCCTTAACGATGTTAACCTCTTGCGAGGCGACGCGTAATGCAAATAGCCAACAAAAAGGTACTGCGATTGGTGCTGCTGGAGGTGCAATAATTGGTGCCGTAATCGGTAACAATGTAGGTACTAAAGGTGATGGTGGAGCATTAGGAGCTGTAATAGGTGGTGTTGTAGGTGGTGCTGCAGGTAATGTGATTGGTAAGCGTATGGACGAACAAGCCAAGCGCATTGAGCAGGAAATTCCAGGTGCTGAAGTAGAACGAATTGACGACGGTATCGTGGTTAATTTTGACGAAAACAGCGGGGTATATTTTGCCACAAATCAGTACAATATCAACGCTGCTTCTCAGGAAACCCTTAATGGTCTTGCTAAAGTAATGACTGAATACCCACAAACAAATGTTCTTGTAGTAGGTCATACAGATAGTACTGGTTCAGCATCTTATAATATGACACTTTCTAAAAACCGTGCTCAGGCTGTTACTAATTACTTAGTTGGTCAGGGTATCGCTTCCGGAAGATTCACAACTCAGTGGTACGGTGAAGAACAACCTAAATACACCAACGAGACTGCTGAAGGACGTTCTAAAAACCGTCGTGTAACACTTGCCATCGTTCCTAATCAGGAAATGGTAAATGAGGCAAAGCAACAAGCAGGCGAAGGTCAATAATAATTTAATTTCCTTTTGACAGGATTTTAGAAAACCTCCTGGCAGTTTTAACTGTCAGGAGGTTTATTTTTTTTGTGCATTTTAAAATTGCGTTTCAGTCATAAATTAGAGTTTAAAAACTAATTGAATGATTATCTTGAGCCTGCATTGAAAAAGAATTTAAACATCGCCGTAGTAGGTGCGGGTCTTTCCGGATTGACCGCAGCTATACATTTGCTTCGCGAAGGTTTTCAGGTGCAGATTTTTGAAAAAGACGACTATCCCAAGCATAAAGTATGCGGCGAATATATCTCTAATGAAATTTTGCCTTACTGGAATTCACTTTCCATAGATCCTTTTGATTGGAGCGCTGTGAAAATTGAGGAGTTTGAACTTACCTCCTTTTCCGGAAAATCGCTTAAAACTGGATTGCCACTGGGTGGTTTTGGTATAAGTCGTTATAATTTAGACTTTAGGCTGGCTCAGTTAGTTCGGGAAAAAGGTGGTTTGTGGACGCAGGATACCGTTGAGCGAATTCAATTTGAGAACGATGCTTTTGAGATTTATTGCCGTTCCGGAAAGCAATTTTCGAGCGATCTGGTTATAGGTAGTTTTGGTAAACGCTCGGTATTAGACGCTGCGCTTTCGCGAAAATTCTTCAGCAACAAGACTCCGTGGATGGGGATAAAAGCCCACTACAAGGCAGACGTTCCCGTAAATCGAGTAAGTCTCCACGCCTTTAATGGCGGCTATTGTGGTATTTCAAAAGTGGAAAAGGAACGAGTGAATGTCTGCTATTTGACTCACCTCGATGCTTTTAAATCATCAGGTAATCTGAAAGGTTTTCAGGAAGTGGTTTTGAATAAAAATCCATACCTGAAGTCATTTTTTGATGAGGCGCAGCCTTTGTTTGAAAAACCGCTCAGTATCAGTCAAATCTCCTTTCAGCCTAAAGAATTAATAAACAATCACATTTTAATGTGTGGCGATAGCGCGGGACTCATTCATCCGCTTTGCGGTAATGGGATGGCCATGGCTGTACATTCGGCTAAAATCCTTTCTGAAAGTATTACAGCTTATGCTACTCAATCCCAATCCAGAGAATGGCTCGAGAAGACTTATACCAACAACTGGCAAAGTGCATTTTCTAGCCGTTTGCAAGCGGGACGTGTTTTACAACGAGTATTACAAAACGAGACAGCCACCAATCTGGGTATAAAGAGCTTACGGCTTATGCCTGGAGTTTTGCGCAAAATCATCAGTTTAACCCACGGTAAACCTTTAGAAGTTTGAAACAACGAAGTCTTCTTCCCGAGTTGATGGATGATCCTTCACTTGATGCGGTTGCTCTGCAACAGGCTCTAGATGAGGTGACTCTGGTAAATCGTATTTTGGGAGGTAATCAAGTTACCACCCGCGGCCTTGATTATTTCTTTAAAAAATTTCCACAGGATCAGTATGTTATTGCCGATATGGGTTGTGGCGATGGGGCAACACTTCGAACCGTGGCGAGCTATTGTCGCAAAAAGGATATTTCGGTAAATCTGTTGGGTTATGATCTTAATCCGAAAAGTATTGCGTTGGCTCGTGAAAAATCAGCTGATTATCCTGAGATTCAATTTGAGGTTCAGGATATTCTAAAGTTGGATACCCATAGCTTTTCGTGCGATATCATTCTTTCGGTACTCACAATGCATCATTTTACCAATGCTGAAATCGATAAATTTTTAAATCAGTTTTTACAGCTTGCCAGACTGGGAGTTGTTATTAATGATTTGCAGCGCAACCGGCTGGCCTACGTGCTTTTTAAGGCCTTTAGCAGGGTTTTTATGCGCAGCTACATCGCACGTTACGACGGCTTGATCTCCATCAAACGCGCATTTACAAAAAAGGAATTAGTAACTTTCACAAAAAAGCTTCCGGTAAACCGCTACCAGTTGAGTTGGTGCTGGGCTTTTCGCTATTTATGGATATTAGAAAAACAGCATTGAATTCCCCCGAATCAATTAAAAATCCGGTAAAAATTTGTGAGGTAGCTAAAGCTATTCCGCCTTATCACCGGGAAACACATGAAATTTTACCTCTTGTAGATCTTTGGCTTGAAGGGCAGGACGAACGTTTTCGCCGCAAGGTCAAAAAAATATTCGGCAATGCTGCGGTAGATAAACGCTACAGTATTATGGCACCCGAAGAGGTGTTTACCGCTACTTCTTTTGAAGATAAGAATGATATTTACACCCGTGAGGTGATCAAACTCGGCGAGCAGGCGTTGACTGATGCCTTGCAAAAAAGCGGTTGGGATGCTCAAAGCCTCGACTACATCATTACCGTAAGTTGCACGGGTATTATGATCCCATCACTAGATGCCTATCTCATCAATAAGCTCCATTTACGACAGGATATCACCCGTTTGCCAGTTACTGAAATGGGCTGTGCAGCTGGGATTTCAGGGATTTTATATGCCAACGATTTTCTCAAGGCCAATCCCGGAAAGCGCGCTGCGGTTATCGCGGTAGAAAGTCCAACGGCTACCTTTCAGCTCAATGATTACTCGATGGCTAATGTGGTGAGCGCAGCGATTTTTGGCGATGGCGGCGCTTGTGTTTTGCTTTCCTCAAAAGAGGAAGACGAGGGGCCAAAAGTGATTGATACGGGGATGTATCACTTTTTTGAAGCCGAGCATATGATGGGTTTTAAACTCACCAATACAGGTCTGAAGATGATTTTAGACCCTTCGGTACCCGAAACTATAGCGAGTCATTTTCCGCAAATAATCGATCCGTTTTTAGCAAAAAATAATATTGACATTGATGCCGTGAATCATTTGGTTTTTCATCCCGGAGGGAAAAAAATTGTACAAACGGTAGAAGAGCTTTTTGGCGAGCGGGGTAAAAATATTGATGACACCAAAGAAGTTTTACGCCTGTATGGCAATATGAGCAGCGTTACGGTGTTGTATGTTTTGGAGCGCTTCCTAAACCGAAAAATTCTTGCCGGAGATTACGGACTGATGCTTAGTTTTGGTCCCGGATTTTCAGCACAACGCATTTTAATACAATGGTAACAGCATTTGAATTTAATACGCACCCTGACCAAAATGTCTGGGCCCTGATTTTAGGAGGTAGTAGCGGTCTGGGGCTTGCTTCGGCAAAAAAACTGGCTCAAAAGGGACTTAATATCTGTATCGTGCACCGCACCCGGCGTAGCAAATTGGGTGATTTTGAAAACGAACTGGAAACGATGCGTGCCTTTGGCGTAGAAGTGGCTGAGTTTAATACCGATGCTTTAAGTATTGAAACCATTCAGAAGTTGATTGACTTTTTTAAGACGAAAAAAGGTCACCTTCAATTGATGCTGCATAGTATCGCGAAAGGAAATTTGAAACCCATTTATTCCGAAGATTCTTCCGAAGCCACGCTAAGCGGTAAAGATTTTATGCTTACTGCGGAAGCCATGGCGGTGAGCCTGTATGACTGGGCAAGCGCTTTCGCGAATGCGAAATTATTTGCACAACACGGTAAAATAATAGCCTTTACCAGCGAGGGCAGTACCAAGCCGTTGCCCAATTATGCTGCGGTATCGGCGGCAAAAGCCGCACTCGAAGCTATTATACGCAGCCTTGCTTTTGAACTGGCGCCCTTGAAAATTACTGCAAACTGTATTCAGGCAGGAGTTACTAATACCGAAAGCCTTCGGTTGATACCGGGAAGCGATCTTTTAATTGAGCAGGCTATGACCCGCAACCCCAACAAGAGACTAACAACGGTCGAAGACGTGGCCAATGCTGTTTACCTGCTAACCAAACCAGAAGCCAACTGGATTAATGGAGCCGTAATTCCTGTGGACGGCGGAGAGCATTTGAGATAAAGAAAGACAACATAAAACGGCTTATATTAGTTATAAAACCGTTTAGAATTTGAAAGAGTTTATGATTATAGATTTAAGAAGCGATACGCTTACCAAACCAACCCCCGAAATGTTGCAGGCGATGATGCAGGCTGAAGTAGGGGATGACGTATATAAAGAAGATCCCACGGTTAATAAACTCGAGGAGCATATTGCACACCTTTTTGGGATGGATGCAGCCTTGTATTTTCCTACGGGGAGTATGACCAATCAGGCTGCAATTAAAATTCACACCCAGCCCGGCGAACAATTGATTGCAGATAAATATGCCCACGTGTACAACTACGAAGGTGGCGGCGTTTCGTTTAATAGCGGTGTTTCGTGTAAGCTTTTAGACGGTCATCGCGGTATGATAACCGCCGAGCAGATTGAAGAAAATATCAATCCGCCCGACTTTTACCACAGTCCCTTAACATCTCTGGTTTGTCTGGAGAACACCACCAATAAAGGAGGTGGTGCGTGTTACGACTTTAGGGAAATCCTCAAAATCAAAAAGGTCTGCGATGAGCATGGTCTGGGGTTACATCTTGATGGCGCCCGCCTTTGGAACGCGCTGGTAGCAACTGATGAATCACCGAAAGATTATGGGGAGGTTTTTGATACTATCTCGGTATGTTTATCAAAAGGATTAGGCGCCCCAATGGGTTCTGTACTCGTAGGAAAACAAAAGTTTATGGATAAGGCAATGCGCGTGCGTAAAGTTTTAGGTGGTGGGATGCGTCAGGTAGGCTTTATGGCCGCCGCAGGCCTTTACGCCTTAGAACACAACTGGCAGCGTATGGCAGAAGATCACCGCAAAGCACAGGAGCTGGGTACAGCTCTGGCTGCACATCCTAAAGTCGCTTTGGTAGAGCCCGTAGAAACCAATATTCTGATTTTCAAATTGTTACCTGAAGTTGATGAACTGAAGTTTATTCAGCAATTAAAGGAAAAGCAAATTTTTATCAGTGCTTTGGGTAAAGGCAAACTGCGTATGGTAACGCATTATGATTATACCGATGCGATGCACCCCCATTTGCTCGATTTGCTTTCGTCTCAGGATCTGTAATATCTATTTGTAAAAAACGATTTAAATACCTGTTTAGATAGCGAATGAGATATTATAAACCCATCTCATTAGCGATTTTCTAAAAATAGAAGCCATAGCCGCAGTTTTTAATCAAAGCTTCGGCTTTTTAGGTTTGATACCCTATCTTAGTAGAGGTTGTGTTAGGCTCATAAAATAGCACAACCCTAACCAAAACCGTCCCTTTATGGCTCTTAAAGTCGTTATTTCTCATAAAACGAAATATAAATACGACAAGCGCATTTCGCTGTCACCGCATATTTTTAGATTACGACCTGCACCACACAGCAGAACGCCAATTGAAGCCTATTCGCTCAAGATAAAGCCAGAAAATCATTTCTTCAATTGGCAGCAGGATCCTTTCGGGAATTATTTGGCGCGGGTTGTTTTTCCGGAGAAGACCGATGAGTTGTCTATTGACGTAGAAATCCTGGCCGACTTGAAAACGATAAATCCCTTTGATTTTTTTGTGGAAGAGGCGGTGGAAGAGTTTCCGTTTACCTATAAAGAATCGCTTAAAAAAGAATTATTACCCTATCTGGAAGTTACTGATGACGGGCCGTTGCTACAGAAGTTTCTGAAAACTGTAGATACCAGCAAGCAAAAAACCATCTACTTTTTAATAGGAATCAATCAGCACATCAATCAGTACCTCAATTACACGGTGCGTATGGAACCGGGGGTGCAAACCTGTGAAGAAACGCTCGAGAAAAAACTAGGCTCCTGCCGCGATTTTGCGTGGTTATTGGTACAATCTCTACGTCATTTGGGGCTGGCAGCACGTTTTGTTTCGGGCTATTTGGTACAGCTCAAATCTGATGAAAAAGCTTTAGACGGCCCATCAGGTCCTGAAGAAGATTTTACAGATTTGCACGCCTGGGCAGAGGTTTATGTGCCGGGTGCAGGATGGATTGGACTGGATAGTACTTCGGGATTACTGGCCGGAGAAGGGCATATTCCGCTGGCGTGCACGCCTTCTTTTGAAAGTGCAGCTCCGGTGACCGGTTTTTCAGACCCTGCGGAAACGGAGTTTGAATTTGAGAATTCGGTTACGCGAATTTTTGAATCGCCACGGGTGACCAAACCCTATACCGAAGATCAATGGGAAGCCATAGATGCTCTCGGTAAAAAGGTAGAACAGGAGCTTCAGGACGGCGATGTGCGTCTGACTATGGGTGGCGAACCTACCTTTGTTTCGGTTGATGATATGGAATCAGAACAGTGGAATACCGAAGCTGATGGTCCTGAAAAACGAAAGTTGGCAGAAGGTCTATCTAATCGGTTACTGCATAAATTTGCTCCCGGCGGGATGTTTCACCACGCACAGGGTAAGTGGTATCCCGGTGAACCCATACCACGCTGGTCCATAGGCATTCACTGGCGTAAAGATGGTAAACCGATCTGGAAGGACGAAAGCCTTATGGCTTCGTTTACCCAGGAATACGATTTACCTGAAGGAATTTCAAAAAAGTTCTTACAGGAACTGGCGATTAACCTCGGGATACGTCTGGAATATATTATGCCCGCCTATGAAGATGTATTTTATTTTATGTGGGAAGAAGGCCGTTTACCGGTAGATGTAGATCCGCTGGACGGTGACGATACGGTAACATCAGTACGTAACCGGCTTGCGCGAATTTTAGAGCAGGGTCTTGATAAAAAAATTGGGCATATTTTGCCACTTGCCAACATTCAGGGCAAATGGGTGACCAGCCCCTGGCGGTTTAGGCGTAAGCATTTGTTTTTGATTCCGGGGAACTCGCCTGTGGGGCTTCGGTTACCACTTAACTCGCTTATTGAAGAACCCGATGTTCCTTCTCAACCTATAGCAGACCCCGATCTTTTTGATAAACGAAAACCATTTGGGGACTACGCCGAAGCACTTGAGAAACGTAAAGCTTCCGCGAAAGCGAAAAAAGGAAAAACAGATTATAACGCCGATAAAAAAGAGAAGAATCCTTTTGCGCGTACCGCATTATGTGCCGAAGTGCGCGACAAAAAGTTATACTTATTTCTGCCACCTCTGGATAATGCCGAAACGTTTCTGGACCTGATGGCTTCTATTGAAGCTACAGCGAAACAGTTAAACATACCGGTACTGATTGAAGGTTATGAACCGCCGCGTGATTACCGTCTTGAAGTACTCAAAGTAACACCAGATCCCGGTGTGATTGAGGTAAATGTACACCCCGCAAAAAACTGGGACGAACTTTCTAAAAATACGTTTACACTTTACGAAGAGGCTAAAAAGAGCCGCCTGAGTACTGAAAAATTTATGCTTGACGGAAAGCATACAGGTACCGGTGGCGGTAACCATGTCACGCTGGGAGGGATCACCCCGGCAGATAGTCCGCTACTTCGCAGACCCGATTTGCTGAGAAGCCTGCTTACCTTTTGGCAGCACCACCCGGGATTGTCCTATTTGTTTTCAGGTTCGTTTATAGGAACGACAAGCCAGGCACCGCGTATTGATGAAGGCCGAATGGAAAACCTTTATGAACTGGAAATCGCATTCAGTCAGATTCCCGAAGATGAGGATGTTCCCTTTTGGCTTACCGATCGCTTGTTTCGCCACTTACTGACTGATATAACCGGAAATACCCACCGTGCGGAGTTTTGTATAGATAAATTGTATTCTCCAGATTCTTCCAGCGGTAGACTTGGAATTCTGGAATTGCGTGGTTTTGATATGCCACCTCACGCACGTATGAGTTTAACACAAATGTTACTGGTGCGTACCCTTGTAGCCTGGTTTTGGAAAGAACCCTACAAACACAAATTGGTACGTTGGGGCACCCGTCTCCACGATAAATTCCTGATGGAGCATTATGTAAAAGAAGACCTCAAAGATGTGGTGACTCAGCTTAACGCTGCGGGATATGAGTTTAAGCTAGACTGGTTCGACCCATTTTTCGAGTTTCGTTTTCCGCTTTACGGGCAGGTTGAGGTTAAAGACATTCAGATTGAATTGCGCTCAGCCATAGAACCCTGGAATGTTTTGGGAGAGGAAATGACCGGAAGCGGTACCTCAAGGTACGTTGACTCTTCACTGGAGCGCGTGCAGGTAAAGGTGACAAATTTTAATCAGGAGCGCTATGTGGTGACCTGTAATGGGGTTAAAGTGCAAATGAGTAATACCGGAGTAGAAGGCGAGTATGTAGCCGGTGTGCGCTACAAGGCCTGGCAACCCTGGTCTGCATTGCACCCCACTATAGGAGTAGATACGCCTCTGGTTTTTGATATAGTCGACCTATGGAATGAGCGCTCGGTAGGAGGGTGCACCTACTTTGTAGCGCATCCCGGTGGAAGATCTTACGAGACCTATCCGGTCAACAGTTTAGAGGCCGAATCGAGACGTATTAACCGTTTTTGGGAGATGGGTCATACCCAGGGAACTATAACCCATTCAGAGTCAGAAACTAACCCTAAATTGGTTGGGCGTACGCTTAAAACAAATACTGTGGAAAAATCATTTAATTTTAAGGAAATTCCTGTGAACCCGGAATTCCCACATTTATTAGATTTACGCAAGAAATACTAAGCTAGATCTCTAACTATGACCGTTGCCACAAACACCTGGTTTACCCGGTATTTTACAGACAATACGTATGACGAGATGTTTTCTCCAGATCTTTCGGTAAAAGGAAACTGGAAAGAACTGCTTGAAAATTTCAAGCGTATAGGTATAGACGGTCTCAATCAGCGGCAAAACGATATCGACTGGTTGCTTGAAGAAAATGGAGTAACATATAATGTGTATAACGATCCCAACGGACTCAACCGCCCGTGGAATCTCAATGTGATTCCGTTTTTACTGCACGCAGACGAATGGCAGCAAATTGAAAAGGGACTGAAACAACGGGCAGAGCTGCTCAATCTGGTTTTAAAAGATATTTATGGCGAGCGACGCCTCATTAAAGAAGGGGTGGTTCCGCACGAGGTCATTTACGGGCATCGTGGCTTTTTAAGACAGTGTGATAAAATTCATTACAAACTCGATAAACATTTATTGTTATATGCTGCTGATCTGGCACGCGGTAGTGATGGCCGTATGTGGGTAGTAAATGACCGCTCTCAGGCTCCATCAGGAATGGGATATGCGCTTGAAAATCGTTCTACCACAAACCGCGTTTTATCAGATGTATTCGTAGATATGAATGTGCGGCGTCTGTCTGAATTCTTTAAAGAGTTTAATGACCTTTTGGTCGAAGCTTCGCCTGAAAAGATAGAAAACCCCAACATTGTGATCCTCACACCGGGATCGCATAACGAAACCTATTTTGAACACGCATATCTGGCTTCCTTTTTAGGCTATCCACTAGTGCAGGGGAATGATCTGGTGGTTCGGGAGGGCAACCTGTATATGAAATCCCTGAAGGGTTTAAAGCGGGTGCACGTGGTGCTGCGAAGGGTAGACGATATCTTTACAGACCCTTTGGAGCTTCGGGAAGATTCACATCTGGGTGTTGCCGGTTTACTCGACGTGGTTCGCAGAAATAATGTTGCCATTGTAAACCCCATAGGCAGTGGAGTACTGGAAAATCCTGGTTTGATTCCTTTTATGCCGGCAATTTGTCGATTTTTTTTAAATGAACCTTTAGTGCTTCCGCAGATTGCTTCCTGGTGGTGTGGTCAGGAAAAGGAAAAAAGCTACGTGCTTGAGAACCTGCACAATTTGGTCATAAAACCCATAGATCGTACCAATAGAGAACACATTCATTTCGGTTCGCTGATGTCTAAGGCAGAGCTTGAAAAGCTGAAAAATGAAATTCAGCGTAAACCTTATCATTTTGTAGCTCAGGAGCGCATCAGCTTTTCCACGGCACCCAATTTTACGAAAGGCAGCTTTGAGCCCCGCAATATGGTCGCACGAACCTTTACCATTGCCGGTAAAAAAGGCTATAATGTAATGCCCGGTGGTTTGGTGCGCGTTGCGCCAGATCGCAATACGCTTCGGGTAAGCAATCAGCGTGGGGGTACGAGCAAAGATTTCTGGATTATCGATCCCGATCGTACAGAGGAAACTCCAAGTTTTAACTGGAATCGCCGCTCTGCAATTGCAGTAAACGGACTTGCCGATTTACCGAGCCTTACGGCCGAAAATCTCTATTGGGCAGGCAGATACGTGGGGCGTACCCTCGTTAATGCACGGTTTTTACGTATGGTTTTAAAGCAGACTAATGCTACTGAATCTGTACCGCAGGAGGACTGCTCTGTAAAACTGAATATTCTGTACAAGGCCGTTACCCAAATGACGGGTACCTATCCCGGTTTTATGGAAAAACGGGAAGACGGTACTTATGCCATGAGTAATCCGCTTGAGGAGATTTTTGATGTGATTCTCAATCGGGAGCGATTAGGAAGTCTGGCGCATACGATGCGTATGTTCAGCAGCTCCTATTATTCCATTCGTAATTTGTGGAGCAGTGATATGTGGCGCGTTTTTGAAACCATACAGAAAATATGGCGCAATTTGGAGAACGAAAAAGATCTGACGGTCACGAAACTGATAAAAGCACTTAACCAACTCATCACCCGTCTCATCGCATTTATGGGTTTGATTGAAGAAAGCATTATGGTAGAGCAGGGGCTGTTGCTTTATTTTATAGGTCTTCAGCTAGAACACAGCAGCTTAACCATTACCAAATGCCGCGCACTTTTAGTGAATAAACAGGCTGGTCAAACCGAATATGAGATTCTCGAAGCTTTATTGAGCAGTCACGAAAGCCTCAATATTTACCGGTACAGTTACCGCTCATTTATTCGGGTTGAGCCGGTGATCAATCTGATGTTGATGGATTTAAAATATCCACGTTCCCTAACATTTTTACTGGGACGTCTGCAGAAAGATATAGCCCGTTTACCGCATTCGCAGCGATCTGATACCCTTACGCAATATGAGAAAAATGTTTTTGAAGCCTTTTCAAAACTACGTCTCGCAAGCTCTGAAAGTCTTGCGATGACTAAAAATTCTGAGAGCTATTTAAGAGAAGAACTGGATGATTTATTAGAGGAGTTGAGTGAATTGTTGTTTCAAACTTCCCAGTCTATTACCAATACCTACTTTAATCATACCTATAAGCAGAGTCAGCTGGTAGATCAAAATTTTTCAATTTAATGTTATACACTGTCTCGCATACTACAACTTATAATTACGATGCGCCGGTAAGTTACTGCCACAATATTGCGGTACTGAAACCCCGAAAATCACCGGGTCAGGAATTGTTGCAATATAAAATGCAGATCAGTCCCGAAGCTGATGAAATTTCAGAACGGGTTGATTTTTTTGGGAATTATATCACTCGTTTTTCGATACAAAAAGAGCACAAAGAGCTTAAGGTAACGACTGTGAGTAAATTAGAACGGGATTACGATTCACAACGCGAATCTTTTCGTTCTGAGGCGTGTACAGCAATTACACTGGAGCAGGCTCGTAAAACACTTCAGAAAACAGAAGCTGATATTTTGGAGGCCAAACAATTTGTGTTAGAGTCTATCTTTATCAGACATTGGGGTGAAAACATTCGAGAATACGCTAAAAAGAGTTTTACCCCCGGGCGTTCAGTTTTTGAAGCTGCCGAAGAACTGATGCAGCGTATTTATGTGGACTTTGATTTTGTTTCGGGTTTTACCAGTGTTTCAACCCCCATAAATGAAGTGATGCAAGAACGTAAAGGAGTCTGTCAGGATTTTGCCCAAATTGCGATTGCCTGCATACGTTCAATAGGATTACCGGCTCGTTACATCAGTGGGTATATCGAAACGCTACCACCACCCGGAAGGGAGAAACTGGTGGGTGCAGACGCCAGTCACGCATGGTTTTCGATCTTTATCCCCGGTTTTGGCTGGGTAGATTTTGATCCCACTAACAATCAGATCCCTGGGAATCAACATCTAGTAACCGGTTGGGGACGCGATTATTATGATGTTCCGCCCCTAAAAGGTGTTGTTTACGGCAGTGGAAGGAGCAAACTGAATGTTGAGGTTGATATCGCTCGAATATCTTAAATTCTTTTATCTGAATTACTGAGGCCCAAGATATTTCAAGAAACACATGCTGCCACCAATGCCGCTGTATTGCCCATAATTAGGGATGATATCGTATTTACGCCTTTTGTAAAGTGCGATTGCAGGAGGCTGAAAAATTCCGGTTTCCAGAATGCACTTTGTGTATCCTATCTCGTGTGCCCAGTTCTCTAAAGCTTCAAGAATGGCACTCGCATAGCCTTTTTTGCGGTGTATAGGCTTGGTATACATACGTTTGATTTCAACGCTTTTAGGTCCGTATTCCCGGAAGGCACCACAAGCTACAGCGAGACCACCGTCGTATGCTACAATTACATTCTTTACGCGGTCGAGTGAATTAAACTGGTTGTAAAACTCGTGATCATCACCGTCTGTAAGTTTCAATGTTTCGTCTAGTTCTTTTACCATTTTCAAGAAATCCGGATTCTTTGAATCGGTACGCACAAGATTTAGCATGTCTGGGGTCCTTTAGTTTGTTAGTATACTGGCGTACAAATTATGCTGTACACAAAAGACAGTATTAAAGATTTAAAAAATTAAATGGCTAAATGATTAAGCTTATGACAATAAGCACTGTTAAATTTAGTTAATTTTTGACAACCTGAAAGGTTTATTGAAGTTTTTCCAAAAGGAATTTTACCGTGTAAACGGAGTAATTGCTATTCAGATTTTTTAATATCTGATAATCAATTTATTAGGCTTAGAATATCTGAAAAAGAAGGATTTAAAAAGGATGGATTTAATTTGAAAGTGTTTCAATCAGACTTTAGAAGTATTTAAGCTATCTGCCTTATTTGTAGCGATTGCGAAGGGATCAGGAAGTATTTTCTTTTCGCCAATGGCCAGCCCAAGGCGCTCAATTTCTTTTTGAATTTTTTGGAAAACCTTTGGTCCTGTAAATTCTACAAAAAGCATTCTCTTTTTAAGGTTTAAATCAAGTATTCGTACTTCCATAATACGATTAAGACAGCGCACAAGTGCTTCTTGCTGAAATGCGTTTTTAGCTTCCGTTAGTTGTAATTGCGCTCTCATGATTTTCCCGGTTTTAGAGTTTAGCAGAAAACTTTATGTTTTATAGGGGAGTTGTTTTATAACGGCGTAGCTTCTTATTTTGCTATGGTTACAACGATAAAGTTACTTTAAAAAGTGATTGATTATTAAGCATTTATGAATTTTTTATCGCTAAATCGGTTTAGGTGATATTCTAAATTTTTACCAAATACTGAGAATTTTTTAATGAAATAAAGTTTTTAGGTTCGCATTTGACTTTTTAAAGCGCACTATTGATTGAAAATCAATTTCTTAAATAGAGCTTCTTTGTGTTTCATTAATTTTTATAGCGGACTTTTATATGTCAATTTGCTTTATAATCAGTTAAGAAAGAAATTGGTTTTATTCATCACGAACTGCATTTTAAAACAAAAAAGCACCCATTTGAGGGTGCTTTTTCAGACAACTAATTAAAATTTACTACTTAGAAGGCATTAGCAACAATCTGTTCAAACAATTCCTGCTTACCGCTAAATTGTTTTGGCTCGCCGGTTTGTTTACCGATTTCGCTCAATTGCTCTAAAGTGAGTTCGCCTTTTTCAAATTTAGCACCATTTCCAACATCAAATGATTCGTAGCGTTTTTTGCGCAGTTCACTGTATTTGGTATTCTGAAGAATGTGATCTGCTGCGATTAGTCCGCGGGCAAATACATCCATTCCAGAGATGTGTGCAATAAATTTATCTTCCAGATCAGTAGAGTTACGGCGTACTTTGGCGTCAAAGTTTACACCACCACCTTGAAGACCACCACCTTCTAAGATGATAAGCATGGCCTGAGTGATTTCATAAATATCAATAGGGAACTGGTCTGTATCCCAACCGTTTTGGTAATCCCCACGGTTAGCATCTATACTTCCCAACATTCCGTTATCTACGGCAACCTGAAGTTCATGTTCAAAAGTATGAAGGGCGAGGGTGGCGTGATTCACTTCCAGATTCAATTTAAAATCATCCTGAAGGCCGTATTTATTGATGAAGCCTAATGTTGTAGCAGCATCAAAATCATACTGATGCTTGCTAGGCTCCATGGGTTTAGGCTCGATCAGGAAGTTTCCTTTAAAACCTTCTTTACGAGCATAATCTTTAACCATTGTCAAGAAACGGCCCATATGGTCAAGCTCACGCTTCATATTGGTGTTCAATAAGCTCATATAACCTTCGCGACCTCCCCAGAATACATAGTTTTCACCACCTAAAGCGATGGTTGCATCTACAGCTATTTTTAACTGGGCACCGGCGTAGGCCACCACATCAAAATTGGGATTTGTAGAAGCCCCGTTCATATAACGTGGATTGCTAAAGAGGTTTGTAGTACCCCAAAGTAACTTGATACCGCTTTCTTTTTGCTTCATTTGCGCATACTCAACCATTTGGTGCATACGTTTTTCATATTCATTTAATGAAGGTGCTTCATCTACAACATCAACATCGTGAAAGCAATAGTAAGACAGATCCATTTTGGTCATAAACTCAAAGGCAGCATCCATCTTATCTTTTGCACGTCCTACCGGATCAGGATTTTTGTCCCACTCAAAAGTTTCGGTAGGTGCACCAAATGGATCTCCTCCTTTATTATTAAGCGTATGCCAGTAAGCCATAGCAAAACGAAAATGCTCTTTCATGGTTTTTCCTGCAACCACCTTATCGGCTTCATAATATTTAAAAGCTAACGGGTTGTCACTGCCTTTTCCTTCAAATTTGATTTTATCAATGTTCTTAAAATAGGTACTCATAGTTTTTGAATTACTCGTTTATTTTTATGTTGTTTTTCCAGGTTTGATACCAGTCTGAATAGATTTTTCCCTGATCTTTTTGAGGTTCTTGTGTGCTTATCAGGCTCAGCCCCTCATTGGCCTCGTTAAGTGTTTTATAGTGTCCAAAGCCGTATGCAGCTCCGCGTGCAGCTCCTTCCGCGCCATTGGTTTCGTACAATTCCAGCGTGGTTTGAGTGGTGTTTACAAAAATTTCGCGAAATACCGGGCTTAAGAATAAATTGGCGTGTGTAGCCTTAACCCGTTGGCCTCCGGCACCTATTTTTTGCATGATTTCAAAACCGTAATTCATGGCAAATACAATTCCTTCACAGGCAGCACGGACTAAATGAGATGTTTCGTGACGGTTGAAGTTGAGGTTTTGAAGACCGCTGGTAGCGTCTTTATTGTTGAAAATGCGCTCAACCCCGTTTCCAAAAGGATAAAAGCGTAAGCCATCACTGCCCGCTTTAACTTTTGAAGCCTGCTCATTTAAAAATTCATAGGAAACCAAATCTGTATTTCCTGCAGAAACAGTTTTACGCAGCCATTGATATAAAATTCCTGAGCCGTTGATACAAAGCAAAACGCCATTGCGTTTCTGTTCTAGTTCGTCATTAACGTGTAAAAAAGTGTTTACGCGATTTTCGGGATCAAAAGAATCCTGATCGGTTACTGAGTATATCACTGCAGAAGTTCCTGCCGTAGTGGCGATTTCTCCCGGTTCATTTACATTTAAGGACAGGGCATTATTAGGCTGGTCGCCTGCGCGATAGGTGATTTTCACATCTTTAGAAAGTCCCAGATCTGCGGCAACTTCGAGCGCGATTTCAGCCTGATGACCAAAATTCGCAACGACTTCAGGGATGATTGATTCGGATAATCTCATAGCTTCAAGAACATCTTTTGCTAGAGCTCCTTTCTTAAAATTCCATAGAGCCGCTTCAGAAAGTCCGGACTTACTGGTTTGGGCTACGCCCGAAAATTTTGCTGCCAGATAGTCTCCCGGAAGCATCATATAAGCGGCCTTTTCAAAAAGATGAGGCTCATTTTGTTGCACCCATTTTAACTTGGAAGCTGTAAAATTCCCCGGACTGCCCAGAATACGTGAATGGAAAAAGGCACTGCCCTTGTTCTGATAAATATCCCTTCCTATAGTTGCAGCACGACTGTCACACCAGATGATAGAAGGTCTTAAAACTTCTAAATTCGCATCTGTTAATACAAGTCCGTGCATTTGATACGAGATGCCAATAGCTTTAATCTGATCAATTGCAACACCGTTAGCCTTCAGTTTTTTGATTCCGTCACAGGTGTACTGCCACCAGCTTTCCGGGTCTTGTTCTGCCCACCCGGCCTGTGCGGCGTGCATCTGCATCTCACGATCAGGTACTGTCACATTAGCGATACCTTTACCGGTATCACCGTCTAATACAGCCAGTTTTATGGATGAACTTCCCAGGTCAATTCCTAAAAAATACATAGGCCTAATTTTGATTTAATTTCTTACTTATGGTAAAATTGACTACAAGTATACGGATAAAAATCCGAAATTTATCAATTTTTTATACTTTAGCTGTACATTTTTAACCCTATGGAGCCTCAATCGACCTCAATGCCAATACCTGAAAATGAAAAATTAATAATCCTCGATAGTATTACGATAGACTGTGTGATTTTTGGGTTTAAGAATGAAGAGCTCGAAGTACTGCTAGTTAAGCACGCAGATGGTATTAGTAAAGACAAATGGGGACTACCCGGAGGTTGGATCTATGAAAATGAAGGTATTGATCAGGCTGCAAACCGCCTGCTGCTTGAACTCACCGGTATTAAAGATGTTTACCTTGAGCAATTGCGCGCATTTGGTGCACCAGATCGTTTTCCGCTTTCGCGCGTAATTACGGTAGGCTATTATGCACTGATTAAAGAGGAAGATTATGATCTGAAGGCCGGTTATACAGCAGCCGAGGTAGCCTGGTTTAAAGTGTCTGAAGTCAAAGACCTGATTTATGACCACCAACAGATTTTAGAGATTGGTCAAAAGCGTCTGCGTCGTCGAATCCGTCAGGAACCCATAGGTTTTAACCTGTTACCTGAAAAATTCACCTTACTCCAGTTGATGCATTTGTATGAGCAGATTTTGGGTTATGAAATGGACAAACCTAATTTCAGACGTAAAATTCTCAAAATGGATTTGCTAACGCCACTTGCCGAAAAGCAAAAGGACGTTTCGCACCGCGCAGCAAAACTCTATCGTTTTAATCCCGATACTTATAAGAAACTGCTGGAGAACGGTTTTAATTTCGAATTCTAATCCTCATATTTCATTCAATTTTCCCGGTTTCAGAAGTGAGCTGCTTTAAAAAAGTTAGGCAAACTCATTTATAATCGCTAAACTTGTAGTCAATAATACTATAAGTTGTTTTTTCGGTTTGAAAAAAACAAAAACATAAGACTAAACCTTAAAGTAAATTCTATGAAAGAACCCAGATACTTGGTGGATCACGCCTATATGGCAGATCCTTCGGCACACGTATTTAACGGCAAAATTTATATTTATCCTTCACACGATGTAGAATCGGGAATTCCTGAAAACGACAACGGTGATCATTTTGATATGCGGGATTATCACGTTTTTTCTATGGAATCTATAGATGGCGAAGTAACCGATCACGGTAAAGCGCTTGACGTAAAAGATATTCCGTGGGCGGGACGCCAGCTTTGGGATTGCGATATTGCACATAAGGACGGAACCTACTATTTGTATTTTCCGCTAAAAGATCAAACCGATATTTTTAGAATTGGGGTTGCTACCAGCGATAAACCCGAAGGTCCTTTTAAACCGCTTGATGCGCCAATGAAGGGCAGCTTTTCTATTGATCCCTGTATTTTTGAGGAAGATGGAACGCATTATATGTATTTTGGCGGCCTTTGGGGCGGTCAGTTGCAGCGTTACCGGGAAGGGAAAGCTATTGAGTGCGGGGCAGAACCTGCAGAACAAGAACCCGCATTACCGCCTCGTGTTGCTCGTCTAGCCGATAATATGCTGGAATTTGCAGAGCCTTCTAAAGCTGTTGTAATACTGGATGAAAACGGAGAACCTCTAGCTGCCGGGGATCACGATCGCCGCTTTTTTGAAGCTTCGTGGTTGCACAAATACAACGGTAAATATTATTTCTCATATTCTACCGGAAACACACATCGTCTTTGTTATGCCACAGGGGACAATCCCTACGGACCTTTTACCTATCAGGGTGTGATCTTAACTCCTGTAGTGGGTTGGACCACGCATCATTCGATTATAGAATTTAAAGGAAAGAGCTATTTATTCTTTCACGATAGTGTTCCTTCTGGTGGAAAAACCTGGTTACGCAGTATGAAAGTGGTAGAGCTGGAGTATGATACAGAAGGCCGAATTATAACTTTGGAAGGGCAATAAATAAATCCATTTTAATTGAAAAAGGCTGTTTAAATAGATTAAACAGCCTTTTTCTTTTTAAGTATTTTGATTATTCCACAACCGGAATGATTTTATATGTCTTTCCAGTTTCGGTATCAAAACTTGTGATAAAATAGGTTCCTTCTTGCTCAGATTCAACCGAAAGTCCTTCTACATCAACAGGCTGAGTTGTTCTTAAAACCAGCTTTTTACCCGATTCTGAGCGTATTTTTGCATTCTGTAGTTTGTGATCCTTCCAGACCAGGTCTACTTCAAAATTCCCGCGGCCTTTTAATCCATTCACCTCGCCATCAGCCCAGGCATCAGGTAGGGCAGGGAGCAGGTGCAATTCGCCCAGATGGCTTTGCAACAGCATTTCGGCTATGCCGGCAGTCGCTCCAAAATTTCCGTCAATTTGAAATGGGGGGTGCGCGTCAAACAAGTTCGGGTAGGTACCACCTTTATGTTCTTTAGAATATGGGTCTACATACTGCATCAATTCGCGAATCATTTTATAGGCGTGATCGCCATCCAGTAAACGCGCCGCAAAATTGATCTTCCAGGCTTTACTCCAGCCGGTTCCTTCGTCACCCCGCAGTTCAAAAGTCTTTTCCGTGGCTTTGGCTAATTCTGGAGTGGTAAGCGGTGAGATGGAAGTTCCCGGATGTAGTCCAAATAAATGCGAAACATGACGATGATGCGGGTCTTCTTCTTCAAAGTCCAGATTCCATTCCTGCAATTGGCCTTTGGCACCTATTTGATAGGGAATTAAACGGTCCTGAGCAGCACTAAGTTTTTGTCTAAAGTCTGAATCCTTACCCAAAATTTCAGAAGCTTTAATTGTGTTGCTAAAGAGTTCGCGAATGATGGCAATGTCCATTGTCGCACCTTCGGTAACTGCGTAGCCTTTGCCGTCTACCAGAAATAGATTTTCAGGGGAGGTAGAAGGAGCAGTTGTTAATTTCCCGTTGTGTTCTACCAACCAATCCAGTGTAAACACGGATGCTTCTTTCATCACCGGGTATACTTTAGCGAGATAGTCTTGATCCTGAGTAAAGGCATAATGTTCCCACAAATGTAAGGTAAGCCAGTTACCGCCCATATACCAATTGGCCCATAACGGGTCGCCGTCACCTCGATCTCCCACCGGATTTGCCGTTGCCCAAATGTCTGAATTATGGTGCAATACCCAGCCGGGTGCGTCGTAAAACTCTTTAGCTACACGGCTTCCGGTAACCGAAGCATTTTGGATATAGGCTAAAAAGGGCTGGTGCATTTCACTCAGGTTGGTGGTTTCTGCAGGCCAGTAATTCATTTCGGCATTGATGTTTGTCGTGTAATTAGAACTCCAAGGTGGGCGCATTTCTTTATTCCAAATGCCTTGCAGGTTGGCCGCGATTCCTCCCGGTCTGGAAGAAGACACGAGCAAATACCTGCCATACTGAAAATATAAAGCTTCCAACTCGGGATCGTTTGCACCTTCTGAATAGGCTTTTAAACGACTGTCTGTAGGCTGATTCAATATATCCTCTGGAGTTTTGCCTAAATCGAGCGCGACCCGTTGCATATAAGCCGAAAAATCTGCGATATGAGCTGATTTTAACTGCTCAAACGACTTGGCCGAAGCCGCCTGCATAAATTCGCTTGCCAACTTGGCTTCGTCAAGTCCGTCTTTGTCGGGGCATTTGTCAAAACCGTTAAAACTGGTTGCGGCGGTAAGTAAAATAACCACTTCCGAAGCATCAGCGATCGCGAGACTAGTATCCTGAGTGGTTAGCTTGCCGTCTGTTTTCAACACTTTGATGCGGTATTGAAAACGCATTCCGTCGCATCCTTCGGGGTCGTCGTAAGTTATGGGTTCTACACCTTCAGGATTGTAGTAATTGGGATTTACGTTTGCCGGGGCCTTGCCGCTTACCACCAATTCCTGATTTTCGTTCACCGAAACTTCAGCACGCAATTGGCTTTCTGCGGAAAGATTCAGTTTTAAGGCTTGATCTGCATCCGCAGTCAGTTTCATTACCAAAACATTATCAGATGCCGAGGTAAAAAACTCCCGGGTATAGTTCACACCACCAGACTCAAAAGAAGTCGTGGTGATCGCATTTTCGATATTCAGCGAGCGCTTATAGGCGTTTACCGAATCGTTTTTAAGTTCCTGATGCAAGAGCAAATCTCCCATCGGCATATAGGATTGGGTATAATAGCCCTGCATTTTTTTAGCCAAAAGCGTCGCCTGTGCATAGTCTTTGTCAAAAATCGCCTCGCGCAGGGGTTGCAAATAGGAAGCCGCATCGGGGTTGATACTTTGGGGAACCGGTCCGCCGCTATAAAGCGTACTTTCATTAAGTTGAATTAATTCGTCACTTACGCGCCCAAAAACCATTGCACCGATTTTACCATTACCCAGCGGGAGGGCTTCTACCCATTCGCGTGCCGGAGCATCGTACCAAAGCTCGGGCAATTCAGCCTGAGCGGTTTCAGGATCTGAATTTTCTTCATTTGTACAGGAAATCAGTGCAAAAAGCACCAGAAGAAACAACGAAGAACTACGGAATAATATTTTTTTCATCAATCGGTTTTTAAAGCAAAGGATGCCATCCTTTTTAAATTATTGTTCAGGTTTGATTAGTTTAAGCATATAGCTGTACGAGTAACCGTCTTTGGTTAACTGGTATTGCGGATGCGGATAAGCACCCCAACTGGTATCACCGCCCAGACCGCGTTGTGCCAAATCAATATGTAAGGTGGTTTCATCGCGATAACGCAGGTTTGTAGGATGCTGGTTCTTTTTGGTTTCACCGGGATCCAGCGCTTCGGTTTTGATGGGAAGTGCACTAAAGGATAGCGGTTGCAATCCCTCGACTTCAATCCCTCTTCCGCTGGCATCGGTGAGTTTTAGCCAGCGCGTATCGGTATGGTATCCGTATTCCTGCGGGCGAATGTATGGCATTTTCAGGCTGTCTACCTGAGCCTTGTAAATTCCGATAAAAGCAGCCGAATTCCGGTCTGCATAATTTTCTTCCGGCCCGCGGCCGTAATATTCCAGATTATCAAAACCGGCCGGTAATTGCATACGCATTCCAAAACGGGGGAGTTCAGGCAATTTTTTAGCCTTAAGATCAAGCTTAGCCGTCACACGAATGCTTCCGTCATTTTGGATTACATACGCAAGCGTATACGGTAGGTCAATATCGTTCAAATGATAGGTGACTTCAATAGGCAAGCCGGCTTCGGTTTGTTTTTCAACCTTTACGTCCTGAAGCGTCACGTTGCTGTGTGCACTGCGCCAGATGTTCAGTTCTTCAGGCATGTTGTTCCCAAAATCATTATCGGTAGGAGCGCGCCAAAAATAAGGCTGGGGTAGCCCTTCCAGTGTTATTTTGCCATTGGTATATGATTTAAACATTCCGGTTTTAAGATCAAACGTTCCGTGAATGGAACCTGAATCAAAAACGAGCTGATTGCCTTCAGTTTTGACTTTCAGATTTTGATTGGTTTTTGTGGTAGCGAAAATCGGTTCGGTAAGTGAAAACTGGGCTTTTGCGATCTCGTGACCGGCGGGTACCAGAGCGGTAGCGGTTTTGGTAAACGCGTTAACATTCAGCAAATATTCCGCGTCAGCATCCAGTTTGGGCAATTTGATTTTTGCTGATCCTGATGTGTGTGGAGCTGCAGCTATCGAGAAATTTTCGGTCTCAATCACTTTTCCATCCTCAAGCAACTCCCATTTAAATTGATACTCCTTCAGATTGGTAAAGTCAAATTCGTTAAACACCGAAAGCTTTTTCGACTCTTTATCAAAGTCAAACTGTACATTTTGGTACACCATTTTAACCTCTTCCAGGGCCGGATGCGGAGTTCGGTTTGAAGAGACCAATCCATTCGCACAAAAGTTTTCATCATTTTGAAAATTGAGTCCGCCCAAATCGCCACCATACGCCCAATAGGTGCCCATATCGTCTTCAGTTTTAATTCCCTGATCTACCCAGTCCCAGATAAAGCCGCCCTGCATCTGGTCGCTACTTCTGATGATGTCCCAGTACTCGGTAAAATTGCCGGTGCTGTTGCCCATCGCGTGTGCATATTCGCACATAATGTAGGGCCGGTACTTATCGGTTGCAGCGGCGTACTCACGCATATAATCGATGGTAGGATACATGGGGCAAACCACATCGGTATTGCGCTCTTCATTAGCCTGCTCAAACTGCACAAGCCTCGTGGTATCGCGTTCTTTGACCCAATCGTAAGCCTGCGGAAAGAATATCCCGTTACCACACTCGTTACCCAATGACCAAATAATCACCGAAGGATGGTTTTTATCGCGTTCTACCAACCGTTGAATGCGGTCCATTTGAGACGGAAACCATTCGGGTTGATAAGCCGGGTGCCGGTCTTTATTTTTAACTGCGTGTACGTTGGCGCCCATCCCGTGAGATTCAATATTGGCCTCATCTACCAGATACATCCCATATTGATCACAGAGCTTGTACCAAAGCGGATTCTGGGGATAATGGCTCGTACGCACCGCGTTGATGTTATTTTGCTTCATCAACTTTAAGTCTTTGAGCATCACCTCACGCGAAGGCACGTGGCCTTTTACATCATCGTGAATGTGCAGGTTTACGCCTTTGATCAAAACCGGCATTCCGTTGACCAGCAATTGCGCGTTTTTAAGTTCGATTTTCCTAAAACCGATCTGTTCTGAAGTAAGCATCAGGGTTTTTCCCGCAGCATTTTTTAAGGTCAATACCACATCATAGAGGTTGGGCGTTTCTGCGCTCCAGGATTTTACGTTTTTGATTGTGGTCTGAAAGTTTAGCGGGGTCTCGGCAGTGGTAAATTTTTTAGTTGCGGAATACACCGGTTTGGAAGCATTGGCAGGAATGATTTCAAGTTGTAGCGAACCCGATTGAGCGGCGTTATCAAAATTTGTCAAGCTTACTGAAGCATTGAAAACCCCATCTTTGTAGTTATTTTCAAGGCCTGCTTTGAGAAAGAAATCCCAGATACTGGTTTTGGGCAAGGCGTATAAAAATACATCCTGCTCGAGACCGCTTAAGCGCCAGAAATCTTGATCTTCCAGGTAACTGCCATCGTGCCATCTAAATACCTGAATGGCGAGTTTATTTTTTCCTTTTGCCAGTAGCGAAGTGATATCAAATTCAGAAGGGGACTTGGCGACTTTGGTCATTCCGGCTTCTTTTCCGTTTATGAAAACGCGCGCATAGCCCGATACCGAAGAAAGATTCAGAATCACTTCTTTATCATCCCAGGTTTCCGGAATTTCAAAGCTACGACGGTATGTGCCCACCGGGTTATAGCTGTTGTCTACAAAAGGCGGATTTTTAGGAAAGGGATAATCGATATTCGTGTAAATGGGAATTCCAAAACCTTCCAACTCCCAATTAGAAGGCACACTAATGCTGTCCCAGTTTGAATCATCAAAATTCGTTTCGTAGAAATCCTGCGGACGATCTTCCGGTTTTTTGACAAAATTGAACTTCCAGGTGCCGTTTAGCGATTGGTAATAGGGAGAAATTGAAAACACATCGGCGCGTGCATCCTTTTGATTAGTATACGCGATAAAATCGGTATGTGGCTCCAGTTTATTGCGTTCATACACCAGCGGGTTTTCCCACTCGTTAACCTCCTGGGCAAGACTAGCAAAGCAGGTAAATAAGATGAAATATAGGGATGCGGTAACTTTCATGAATTCAATTTTGAATACTTATATTTTGACGTAGATTTTCTTTTTGTCCATCCAGTAACCCAGTGCCCAGCACAGAAGCATAAAGACAATAGCCGTCATCAGCACTCCAAAGGAACCCGGGAATATGCGTTGAAAAATTTCTTCACTCACCCATTCAAAAGCATCCTGATTTTCATTGACGGGAATCAGGCGCAGGCTGATGTAAAACAGTTCGGAAAAGAGATAAATCACCAGCGGATTTTTACCAAAGACGTTGAAGAAGTTTGTTCCAAATTTGATGTTTTTCAGTTCTACTGCAAAAATGAGTGCTGCCAGCATAGACAGATTAAGGCCTATAGTTAACATCGCAAACGGACTCGTCCATAATTTTTTAGAAAGCGGAAAAATAAGCGCCCACCATTCTGCAAGAGCAAAAACGACAAAACCGGCCAGCATCAGCTTGGCAATGGTCTCGTAGGATTTGCCTTTTCGTCTGATAAACACACCGGCAAGGTAACCGGCAAGTACATTTACAATACTGGGCAGTGTGCTCAGGATACCTTCGGGATCAAAGAGAATAGCATCTTTTTTATAGATGTGGCCTTCGCCCAAAATAGCATAGTCAAATTGTGCGGCTGCATTGGTCGCCATCTCGAGTACGCCTCCCGGTTCGCCAAAGGCATACAGAATTCCCCAGTAAGCGAGTAGGATCACCACACAAGAAATAAAAATAGCTCTGACTGAAAAATACCGTACCATCACCGCGCCAAAAAAGTAGCACAACGCAATGCGCTGTAACACGCCCATAATACGGGTTTCAGAAAAAGGAGAAAGCTCTAAATGCCCCTCATTCATCCTAAAAAACGGAAACCAATACATCAGGAATCCGAGCAGGAATATGATGGCTGTACGCTTTAAAACTTTTTTCCAAAAATCTGCAGGTGCAGCTTCCTGAAACTTGCGCATCGAGAAGCTCATGGCGTTACCTACCGCAAACAGAAAGGACGGAAAAACCAAATCCGCCAGCGTAAACCCAAACCATTGCGCGTGCACCAGATACGGGTACATAGCTGCACCGGTTCCCGGAGTGTTTACCAGGATCATCAGGGCGATGGTAAGCCCTCTAAATACGTCGAGCGATAAAAAGCGTTCTGAAGTTTTTACAGTCATAGGCTGGTTTTTAATAGTTATAGTCAATAGGCGGCATAATACTGGTGATCGGAGCAATTTTGTTTCGGTATTTAGCGTGAAGCTCATTTGCGATTTCAAAGGCATTGCCGCTGGGTTCGGTAGGGTAGGATTCTTCTTTATTCACCCATTTCCATTCCCATTGTTTGATTTTTTCATCAAAAGCCTCCTGATCAAAATCCCCCCAGCTTGCTTCAACATCGGTAATAAACTGTTGCCAGCGCGGTTTGTAGAAATCATCCAGCACACCGCTCCATTGGCGACACGAGTATTCATGCAGCGGATTATCAGGGCCTCCCCAAAGGGTGATGAGGTCGCGGGCATTACGCTCGTAAAGGGCTTTTTCTTCAGGAGTGGTGCCCCAGCTTCGGGCATCTGCGATCCAGGGTCCCAGCAAAAAGTCTTTGCGTGTAGCGAGTAGTCTGTCCAGATCACTAATAAGCGTCAGGAGCTCGTCGCTGTGTTTTTTAAAGGCTTCTTTGTCGTTATTTTCATAAGCGATACGCATTTGCTGCTGCACCGGTAGGGCATAATTCGCAAGCACCTGACGGCTAAGATCTACCAGGTCGTATTCAAAACCATCAGAATTTTTAAACGTATCGCTGGCGCCAATAAACAGGTCCCAGGCAGGTAGCAAATCAAGCGGATCGTAATTCATCTTAGTACGTGCCCAGCGGCGGTACCCTTCAAAAGTAGGTCGTGCTGCGATGATTGACTCGGCACCGTCACGTATGGTGGTACCATTATATGCGGTTGCCACCAGAATATCCCAGGCTTTTAAGATGCTGTCGTTTACCGCGCCATAGCGATTACGGGTATAATTTTTTAGCCAGGGCTTGAGTTCGATAGGCGTGTCGCGCCAGGTATTATCAGTCATTAACTCGTAAAGTACCGGGTTTTGTTCTATGGCTTCCATCGTAAGGCCAATACCTTTTAAATTACCCGAAGTGCTGTCGTTTAAGGCCAGTGCCGGCTGCTCGGCAACGGTCTCGATACGGCCAAACATACTGATGTTTCCGCCAAAATTGTGCAGCATATTCCAGATCCATTGTTTGCCGTAGAAAGCTTCGGTCTGTTTCCAGACGGGTTCAATTTCGGTAGCCAAATCTAGAATAATCATACGATCATCAGGCACTGTGCTGAGCAAGCCTTTGATTTGTGGTGTTTTCCAAAAGTCTTTATGGCTGTAAAACAACCAGCCCTGCATCACCCAGGTTGCTTCGGGATCTGCAGCTTTCATTCCTTCAAAAATCTTTTCGCTCAACTCCCCTAAATATTCAGGATCGTCTGAAGGCGGTTCATTTTCATTAAAGGTATCTGCCGTATAAAAGTGATCTGTACCAAAAACTTCCTCCTGTTTTTCTAAAAAGCGTTTACCAATTTCTGCGAAAAGTGGATCTTCAGCATCAAGAATGTAGGTGTCTCCAAAATCATTGCCCCAGTTGGTTTTTTTAAGATTGGCATCGGGAAAGAATTTTTTAAAGGAAGCCGGAACGTGCCCCGTAAATGCCGGAAGCACCGGTTTCATCCCCAATTCGCGCGAACGTTTTAAAATCTTTTTTTGTAGGTCGCGGTGGCTTTCTTTCCAGCTTTGGGGAAGCGGGCCGCCCCAGCCGTCCAGATTTCCCATCCAAAACCACGAGAAATACGACGGGCCGCTAAAGAAATCCTTAAGGTCTTCATCGGTAAAGCCATAGGATTTGTAAACCTCGTCCCAGATGTATTCTTCGCCGGTAATTGCCAAAGGCATATTGATGCCGTGAAGCGCCATCCAGTCGATTTCCTTTTCCCA
>CEVM01125261.1_pt1 | contig 69737 bp, 64 predicted proteins | sample 531481 | NCBI WGS metagenome assembly CEVM01 (sample SAMEA2623649, study PRJEB7988) | marine metagenome | biome: marine biome (ENVO:00000447); feature: mesopelagic zone (ENVO:00000213) & marine oxygen minimum zone (ENVO:01000065); material: "saline water (ENVO:00002010), including plankton...
TTTCTGAACGATTGCGTAAGCACAATTCAAACCATAAGGGATTTACTAGAAAAGTTAATGATTGGACCTTAGTCTACGCTGAAAAATATCAAGAAAAAAAGGAGGCATTCAGGAACGAAAGAGAAATTAAAGCGAAAAAATCACGCACCTATATTGAAGGACTCATAGCAAAAGATAAATAGAGCATCCCGCTGAAGGCGGGACGGTCACAGGTTCGAATCCTGTCGGGATCACTTTAAACTCCCCTATAGATATTGGGGAGTTTTTTGTTTTAAAGATTTAGAATTGATAACGAACAAAGGCCTCCATAGCGGCGTAATCTGCTAAGCCCATGTCATGATACATTTGCGCAGTGGCGTTGTTGCGATCTTCCACACGCATCCAAAATTCTCTTGAATCATTTCCTTGAAACATAACACCGTCTTTCTGTGACTGATGGTAAAAGATAGCATGACGTTTTCGAAGAATTTGGTCCGGACTCATAGGTACTGCCATTGCAATCTCGTGAAGTTCCCACTCATGCCAAGCGCCACGATATAGCCAAACCCAACAATCCTTCATAAATGGCTCGCTTTTAAGTTTATCAAGAGCAGCAAACAAAGCGTTCAAGCAGGTCTTGTGAGTACCATGCGGATCGGCGAGATCGCCTGCAGCATAAATTTGATGGGGTTTCACCTTTTTGATTGTTTCCATCATTATTTTAATGTCTTGCTCGGCTAAAGGATTTTTTCGAATGGTTCCGGTTTCATAAAATGGCAAATCTAAAAAATGCACATTATCCTCCGGAAGTCCGAGATATCTTGTTGCTGCCAGCGATTCACTACGTCGAATTGCCCCTTTTAGTTCACGTATTTCAATCTCATCAATTTCAGAAGGGGAAGTTTTCTTATTAAGGTCTAATAGTGTTTTAATAGCAGCTGAATCTTTGTCTAAATGATAGGCAACTTCTAAAAATTTAGTAGCTTCCTCTGAGGATACCGCAATATTTCCTGAGGTTTGATACGCTACATGGACGTCATGCCCTTGGGTGACAAGTCGGTCTAAGGTACCGCCCATAGAAATGACGTCATCGTCCGGATGCGGACTAAATATTAAGACGCGCTTTTTTTCAGGTAAGGCGCGTTCCGGGCGCTTTGTGTCATCAGCATTTGGTTTTCCTCCCGGCCAGCCGGTAATCGTATGCTGTAAAGTATTGAACATCTCAATGTTGAGATCGTAAGCACTACCCGTTTCTGACAACAAGCCTGACATTCCGTGATTATTATAATCTGAATCTGTTAATCGCAAAATAGATTTTCCGGTTTGCTGACACAACCAAATAACGGCGCTACGTTTCAGCTTTTTGCTCCATTCGCACGAGCCCACCAGCCAAGGTGTGTGGATGCGCGTCAATTGTGAACCGGCTTCTTTGTCCAACACAAAAGTGGTATTAAGGTGTTTTTGAAGATAACTGGCAGGAACTTCCGAAGTAATTGGTCCTTCAATGGTTTCCTTGAGAATGGCTGCTTTGTGCGACCCCCAGCCGAGCAATACGATGCGTTTTGCCTGCATGACCGTTGCGATTCCCATAGTAATTGCGCGGCGTGGCACTTGTTCGATCCCCAGAAAAGAAGGAGCGGCATCTTGGCGTGTAAGATGGTCCAAGGTGATCACTCTTGTGATAGAATTCTCATGAGACCCTGGCTCGTTAAACCCAATATGCCCAGTTCTTCCAATTCCAAGGAGTTGAAAATCGAGTCCGCCAAACGCGGCAATTTTGTTTTCATACTGCCTACAATATTGGTTAATTTCTTCTTGAGAAAGGGTTCCTTTTGGAATATGAATTTGATCTTTCGGAATATTGACATGATCAAAGAGATGTTCCTTCATAAAGTAATGATAGCTATGGACACTATCCTCAGGCATGGGTAGATACTCATCTAAGTTGAAGGTAACGACATTCTCAAAACTTAACCCTTCCTGTTGGTGCATTCGTACCAGTTCTTCATACACCTTTATGGGAGAGGATCCGGTGGCCAGCCCTAAGACACAAAGTTGATCCTCTTTCGCTTTATGTTGAATTAATTCAGCGATTTCTTTAGCCACTGCGATGGAGGCGGTCTGTGAATCTTCAAAGAGGACGTTATGAATTTTTTCGAATCGGTTTTCTTCAAGTTGACCACTAGATTTGTAACGGATATCGATCATAACGTATTTGATTTTATTCGGGGTAAGCCACCCGAAGGTGATAAATATTGTTAAGTTTTTTCTTTAAGATTTTCTTAATGACCTGTATTTCTTTGAAGGTAATGTTGGCATTTAAGAATTGCCCTGTTTCCATCTGTTTATCGATGATATTCTCTACAAATTGATCAATCTTCAAGGATGAAGGCTCTTTTAAGCTTTTGCTCGCGGCTTCTACACTGTCGGCCATCATGAGGATAGCGGTTTCTTTACTAAACGGAATGGGTCCCGGATAACGAAAATCATCTTCGTTAACTGCTTCCTGTTCATCTAATTCCTTTTTATAAAAATAGTAGACTAGACTCGTGCCGTGATGTGTTCTAATAAAGTCAATAACACGATCCGGAAGATTATTTTTTCGAGCGATTTCAATGCCCTTGATTACGTGGTCAATGATAATGGCGGCACTTTCTTTGGGCTGCATTTCCTCTAAGGTGTTGATAGAATTCACCTGATTTTCTGTGAAGAACGTAGGATGTAGCATTTTTCCAATATCGTGATACAACGCTCCTACCCTTACCAACATAGCATTTGCTCCAATTTCATTGGCGGCAGCTTCCGCTAGATTGGCCACATTTAGCGAATGGTGAAAGGTGCCCGGTGCCTTGTTGGATAATTCTTTTAGCAACTTGCTGTTCGTATCACTCAATTCCAATAAGGAAACATCGGAGACCAAACCGAATAACTTCTCATACAAGTAGATTAGCGGATGTGCAAACAACGTGGCGAGTCCGCAGAGGATGAAATACCCAAAATTCTCCCAATCCAAGAGATTGATATTTCCTTCCTGAATAATAAAAAAAGCAAAGTACCCCACAATATAGATCAAAGTGATCTGACCTACAGAAATAAATAGATTGGCACGTTTGTATAACTCTGAAATGGTCAAGATCGTAACAATACCTGCAATGATCTGAAGAAATAGATATTCAAAACTATTGGGAACCATGAATCCAAGTAATAACAAGGTAAGTACATGAACAAAAAGCCCCAAACGAGGATCAAAGAATGCTTTCAGAATAAGCGGAAGGATACACAAAGGCACAACATAAACATACTTTGCATCCAGCTTCACGACCATGGTGGTTAAGAACACCATGAGGACAATGTTAAAGAAGATAAATGTAACCTTCGTATTATTATCGTAAATGCTCCTACGGTATTTTTTCAGAAATAGAAACAACATTAAAAACACTAAGGCGATCAGCAACGCGTAGCCAATGATCAGCCAAGAATAGTTGGATCTGCTCCATACTTGCGACTGGTACTCCGCTTTCAGGGAATTTAGTATTTGAAATTTATTTCCTTCCACCACTTCACCTTTGGCAATAATGCGACCGCCTTTTTCAACAATACCGCGATTGGGATTAATGGCAGCAATATCGGTGGCAATTTCTTCTTCCGTCAATTTATTATTTAACGTGACATTCGGTACGGCTGCCCTATCTACCAAGGTTCGAAGAAGTGCTTGAACATTTTCTGACAGCTCGCCAGTTCTATTATTGATGCTTGTCTTAAGAGTTTCTTTCAGAAAGAATTGCGAAAAGGTATGCTCTTCAATCTCATTTCCTTTTTTTAAATACACCAGCCTGTCCGGCTCATAGGAGTGCACTTCATCAAGCACCCCTTGCCGGTAAAAGAAGGTTAATAGCTCCTCCCCTTTTCGTTGTACCTGATCTTTGCTGATATTATAGATGCTATCAACAAAGGTGGCATTCAACAGTTTTCGGAATTGCTGTTGGGCATTTTCAGGGAGTTCGGTATTGTATTCGAAATACGGAATGGCATTATCCCGAATTTCTTCGCGTTCTTTCGCTAAGGTTTCATCATCCTTCTTTATCGTAAAACTGAATGGCGCATACAGGTTTTCATACTGCCAGGGCTTTCCTTTTTGGAAATTATATTTGAATTGTCCTCCTTTCGGAAGCAAATACAAAATAAGTAGGGTTGCCCCGAAAAAGAGAAATACCTTGTATATGTTGGATTGATTTCGGGTAAAGAAGGTGAAAAATGAATTCATACGTCTAGCAACGAAATGTAAAGGTATGATAATCGCTTCAGTATTCCCAACACTGTGATATAGATTGTTATTTCGGCATTAAATCCGTAAATTCGCATGCGTAATAAAGGGCGATCAAAAGCCCTTATCATTTTTAAATTTTCAGAAAAGTAAGAGCATGAGCAAAGAAGTTGTTATCGTTTCCGCAGTACGAACTCCTATCGGTAGTTTTATGGGGTCTCTCTCCTCACTAACGGCTACCCAATTGGGGTCTGCAGCCATAAAAGGAGCATTAGATAAAATAAATTTAGATCCTTCTTTAGTACAAGAGGTCTATATGGGAAATGTAGTTCAGGCAGGTGTGGGACAAGCTCCAGCGCGGCAAGCAGCTTTGTCGGCTGGAATTTCTGATACAGTACCCTGTACCACGGTCAATAAAGTATGTGCGAGCGGTATGAAAGCAGTGATGCAAGCAGCACAAGCTGTAGCTTTGGGAGATGCCGATGTGATCGTTGCCGGTGGAATGGAAAGTATGAGTAATATTCCGCATTACGTTCATTTGAGAAACCCACACAAATTTGGGCCTAAAACCATGGAAGATGGAATGCAGAAAGACGGACTCGTAGATGCGTATGATCACAATGCCATGGGGGTGTGTGCCGATCTTTGTGCTACCGAACATAATTTTTCTCGTGAAGATCAAGATGCTTTTGCGATTGAATCATATCAACGTTCAGCGAAGGCATGGGCCGATGGAAAATTTAAAGAAGAAGTGGTGCCTGTTTCTGTTCCACAACGTCGCGGAGAGGCTGTAGTAGTTTCTGAAGACGAAGAATATAAGAACGTGAAAATGGATAAAATTCCTCAATTGCGTCCTGCGTTCTCAAAAGATGGAACGGTCACTGCGGCAAATGCCTCGACGATCAATGACGGCGCTGGCGCTGTTGTAGTAATGAGTGCAGAGAAAGCTTCAGAACTAGGATTGACTCCGCTTTGCACGATCAAATCTTACGCAGATGCTGCTCAGGAGCCTAAGTGGTTTACAACCGCTCCGGCAAAAGCCCTTCCAAAAGCATTAGAAAAAGCAGGTGTTTCTAAGGGAGATATAGATTTCTTTGAATTTAATGAAGCATTTTCTGTAGTAGGCTTGGCTAACATGAAGTTGTTGGGTCTTGAGGCAAGCAATGTTAATGTTAATGGTGGAGCGGTTTCACTAGGACATCCGTTGGGCTGTAGTGGTGTTAGGATCTTGATTACGCTTATTCATATTCTCAAACAAAATAATGCGAAATTGGGTGCCGCGGCTATCTGTAATGGTGGCGGAGGAGCTTCCGCGATGGTGATCGAACGCAAAGCCTAACCTCTCTCCTACCGCTTATGCAATACGGTATTTGTTTTTTATCGATCGTTCCTTTACGCCTAGAACCGGCAGATACTAGTGAAATGGTCACGCAAGTATTGTATGGAGAATGTTTTAAGGTGCTAGAGACCCGAAAAAAATGGTGTCGTATTCGCTTGGCCTTTGATCGTTATGAAGGATGGATGGACCGCAAGCAATTTCGTTTTCTGAAAGAATCAGAGTATACTTCAAATGTGGCATTGCCAGCCAAGATCACTTCAGATTTGGTTTCCCATATTTCTACTGAAAGTCAGCAGTTGATGGTTCTCCCCATGGGCTGTGAAGTTCAGCATACACAACTGCTCAAGCATCAACATGAAGGAGCTACTATAGAGAAAACCATGCCGAAAGCACAGCTGGTAACGACCGCCCTCTTATATCTAAATGCCCCCTATCTTTGGGGAGGCAAAACACCTTTCGGAATAGATTGCAGCGGTTTTACCCAAATGGTTTATAAATTGAATGGGTACGCCCTGTTACGCGACGCGAGTCAGCAAGCAACCCAAGGAGAACCGTTGAGTTTTATTGAGGAGAGCGAGCCGGGTGATTTGGCCTTTTTTGATAATACTGAAGGCGCTATCACGCATGTGGGCATTATTATGAAGGATAACTACATTATTCACGCTCATGGTCACGTTCGTGTCGATCGTTTGGACCACACCGGTATTTTCAATTATGAAAAACGAACGCACACCCACAAGTTAAGAGTGATCAAAAGAATAATATAAAAAAACCCGAAGCATAGACTTCGGGTTTTGATTTTGATGAAAAGGGTGAATTACTTACCGCCTTCCAATGTTTCTAGTTTCGCTTTCATGTCTTTGAACTTATCGTCTTGACCAAGCTGACTATAAATATTCATGAGCGTTCTTATTAACTCTTTATTATCACCGCGTTGCGCAATCGCTGCTTCTAAATAAGGCGTTGCTTCTAAATACAGTTGCTTTCTTTCCTCTTTCAACTCATCATAGCGCTTGTTGTCAGCCGCAGAAGTTCCAAGATTGTTCATTTCCTCAACAATTGGACCTTCTTTAGAAAGGATTAGTGCCGCAACATTGATCTTAGCATTCAAATAATTGGGGTCTAATTCAAGTGCTTTCTTATAATACTCCATGGCCTTGTCAGTCTCACCACGTTGCGCCGTCCCTACTCCAAGATTATAATACAATTCAGGATTATTTGGATCGGATGCGATCACTTCTTGCATCAATTCTCCATAGCGCTCCATATCTCCCATTTTGTAAGCCAAGTCTGCTTCGGCACGGATAAGTCCGGTATCATCAGGATTTTCCTTCCGCGCTTCTTTCATCATTGCCAGCGCTTCGTTGTCTTTTCCTTGTGAAATAAGGATCAATGTAATCTTTGAAAGAATGTCACCTCGAAGTGATTCAGAATATACCTCTTTAGGATTGGTGTGTTGCTTAGCCAACACACTCATCTTACGTTCGTTTTCATTACTGAACTCATCTTCTTCTCCAGTTTCCACGTTGGTAGCCACTAATCTTTTTCTGATCCCTGTAAAACCAAGGTCATATAAGGTTTGAAAATACCCTAATGCTTTGTCATAGTTTTTCGCATTTACAGCATTATTGGCAGCATAGTAAAGATCTGAAGTGTCACGCTCGGTCACCATATAGCTGGTATACAATTTATCGGCAGCAACTTCATATCGCTGTGCATTCTGATCTGCTACAGCACTGTTTACCAAGGCTGCACGAAGGTTTTGAAGTCCGGCATCCAATCTAGCTTTCGCTTCCTCATCAGAAGGGTTCATTTCATATGCCTTTTTGAAAGATTCTGCGGCAGTCGTCATTTTCGTAAAATCAGAATCCCCGGCATCAGCCAAATAAACTTCTCCTTTAACAAGGTAGAAATCCAGTTTATCATCTTTGTCAGCAGAGGCGATCATGCCCTCTGCTTGTTTCACATAATCCATGGCTTCGGCCACATCTCCTTTATCAATGGCGCGGGTCGCCTTTCTAATTTCTTTGGATTGACCAAATACGGTAGTGCTTATTGCAAAAATACCGGCCAATAAAAGTAACTTTTTCATTTTTTGTGGGTTTGTATTTATTCGTTGTTTTCTGTTTGTTCACTTGTATTATCAAGAGTGGTGCCATTTTCCTGTGCATCTTCGTTTTCCTCCATTTCATCCTCTTCTTCGATTACAACTTTGGCTACCGCAGCAATGGCATCATCTTCACGAACCTTGATCACGCGCACACCTTGTGTCGCACGTCCCATGACACGCAGATCAGAAACTTCCATCCGTATGGCAATTCCAGATTTGTTGATGATCATCAGGTCATCACCGTCTGTTACATTCTTGATCGCCACTAAGTTACCGGTTTTCTCGGTAATATTAATGGTTTTTACTCCTTTTCCACCTCGATTGGTAATACGATAGTCGTCGATACTAGAGCGCTTTCCATATCCATTTTCGGAAACCACCAATACCTCTGTCTCTGTGTCGTTGATGGCGATCATGCCAACAACTTCATCAGTATCATTGTCTAATCGAATACCGCGTACCCCGGAAGCATTTCTTCCCATCGGACGCGTTTTCTCTTCTTCAAAACGAATCGCTTTACCACTTTTCACTGCCAACATGACTTGACTATCTCCTGTAGTAAGTTTAGCTTCAAGCAGCTCATCTCCTTCTTTAATGGTAATCGCATTGATCCCGTTAGTTCGTGGTCTAGAATATTGCTCTAATGGTGTTTTCTTTACTTGCCCGAGTTTGGTCGCCATGATCACAAAATGACTATTGATGTATTCTTCATCTTTAAGATCTTGCGTGCAAATAAAGGCTTTCACCTTATCATCGGGTTCAATGTTGATCAAATTCTGAATGGCTCTTCCCTTCGAATTTCTACTCCCTTCCGGAATTTCAAATACGCGCATCCAGAAACACTTTCCTTTTTGCGTAAAGAACAACATATATTGGTGGTTTGTGCCCACAAATAGATCTTCCAAGAAATCTTCATTTCGGGTAGAAGAAGCTTTTTGTCCTACGCCCCCTCTATTTTGGGTTTTGTATTCCGTAAGAGAAGTTCGTTTAATGTATCCGGCGTGTGAGATAGTGATCACCACTTGTTCATCAGGAATCAAATCGGTAATACTTACATCGCCTCCGGCGTATTCTATAGTAGAACGACGTTCATCACCGTATTTATCGCGAATTTCAAGTAATTCGGTTTTGATGATCTCCATTCGACGTTCTTTCTTGGCAAGAATATCTTTGTAGTCTTCAATGGTTTTCATCAACTCATCATATTCACTACGAAGTTTGTCTTGTTCTAGTCCGGTGAGCTGACGCAATCGCATTTCAACGATAGCTTTCGCCTGTATTTCGGTTAGCTCGAAGGTCTCGATCAATTTATTTCGAGCTTCTTCGGCATTCGCCGAAGCACGGATCAAGGCAATCACTTCATCAATGTTATCTGAAGCGATAATAAGTCCTTCTAAGATATGGGCACGTTCTTCCGCTTTGCGAAGTAAATATTCTGTACGTCGAACCACCACTTCATGGCGGTGTTCCACAAAATAGTGGATCAGTTCTCGAAGGTTTAATAATTTCGGGCGCCCTTTCACCAAGGCGATGTTGTTTACACTGAAGCTAGACTGCAGCTCCGTATACTTATACAACATATTGAGAACGATATTCGGAATGGCATCGCGTTTTAAAATATACACGATACGCATCCCTTTTCGGTCGGATTCATCTCGAATATTAGAAATTCCTTCAATCTTTTTATCATTGATCAGGTCGGCCGTCTTTTTGATCATATTGGCCTTATTGACCTGATACGGAATCTCACTTACAATAATGCATTCCCGACCATTTACTTCCTCGAAATGTGCTTTACCGCGCATCACAACACGCCCGCGACCGGTATGGAAGGCATCTTTTACACCGTCATACCCGTAAATGACCCCACCTGTAGGGAAGTCTGGAGCTTTGACGTATTGCATGAGTCCATCAACATCAATCTCATTGTCGTCAATATAAGCGATCGTACCGTCGATCACTTCAGTGAGATTGTGGGGCGGCATATTGGTCGCCATTCCAACGGCAATCCCGGAGGCACCGTTAACCAACAGACTCGGAATTTTGGTAGGCAAAACAGTAGGCTCTTTAATGGTGTCGTCAAAATTTAGCTGATGGTCCACCGTTTCTTTGTCGATATCTGCAAGCATTTCTTCGGAAATCTTTTGCATCCGTGCTTCGGTGTAACGCATGGCGGCCGGACTATCACCATCTATGGAACCAAAGTTCCCTTGACCGTCTACCAGCATATATCGCAAACTCCACTCTTGCGCCATACGCACCATGGCATCGTACACAGAGGTATCTCCATGCGGGTGATACTTACCTAGTACTTCCCCGACGATACGTGCCGATTTCTTGTGAGAACTGTTCGCTCGAACACCCAATTCGTGCATTCCGAAGAGTACACGACGATGTACCGGTTTTAAGCCGTCCCGAACATCTGGCAGGGCACGTGACACGATGACCGACATCGAATAATCGATGTAGGCTGATTTCATTTCATCTTCAATATTTATGGGAATTAATTTTTCGCCTTCAGCCATAAAAAATCAATTTAATATTTACATGTTAATCTAACGAGCAAGATACTATATTTTATAGGTTTTCGGGCGGGTTTCGAAGTCCATTATTCACCATTTTATTAACAAATTTTTAAACTGCTTTTGTGATAATTTACTGCATTAATTCTTTGATTTTAAAAGCATTTTTTGTCTTTTTACTATTCTCTCCATCATTGAGGAATGGTTTTTGACCATTTTAGAGTAGTTTTTAAGTAATTTAGTAGCATAGGAATTGAATATATGGATGATAATTTTTCCCCAAGGGTAAAAGACGTAATTGCGTACAGTAAGGAAGAAGCCTTGCGTTTGGGCCATGATTTTATTGGTACCGAACATTTAATGCTGGGACTCCTTCGGGACGGAAATGGTAAAGCTGTTTCCATTCTGAACGCTTTGGACGTTGACCTGAACCATCTACGTAGAAAAGTAGAGATATTGAGTCCGGCGAATCCCGATGCAGGGACCACCGGCAACGATAAAAAAAACCTACACCTTACGCGGCAAGCAGAACGCGCTCTGAAGACTACTTTTTTGGAAGCAAAACTATTTCAGAGTAATTCTATTAATACCGCGCATTTGTTGTTGTGTATTCTTCGGAATGACAACGACCCCACCACCAAACTTTTGAACAAAATGAAGGTAGATTATGACGGCGTAAAAGACCAGTTCAAGCAATTGATCGGTAAGGACGATGACTTTACGGAAAGTCCCACCAGTGAATCCTTTCCTAGTGATGATGAAAATACCGCTTCGGAAGACGATAAAGACAATTTGTTCTCCGGCGGAAGCAGTTCCAAAGGAAATAAAAAATCAAAAACGCCGGTGTTGGATAACTTCGGAAGAGATCTTACCGCGCTCGCAGAAGAAGGTAAATTAGATCCTGTAGTAGGCCGTGAAAGTGAAATACAACGTGTTTCGCAGATCCTAAGTCGAAGAAAAAAGAACAACCCGCTTTTAATTGGAGAACCGGGCGTTGGTAAATCAGCGATCGCTGAAGGACTCGCTTTGCGAATCACTCAACGAAAGGTCTCAAGAATATTGTATGACAAGCGACTCGTAACACTCGACCTTGCGAGTTTGGTTGCTGGTACAAAATACAGAGGACAGTTTGAAGAACGCATGAAAGCCGTTATGAACGAATTGGAAAAGAATGACGACATCATTCTCTTTATCGATGAGATTCATACCATTGTAGGTGCCGGAGGCGCCACAGGTTCGCTTGATGCTTCGAATATGTTCAAACCGGCTTTGGCCCGTGGCGAAATTCAATGTATTGGTGCGACAACGCTCGATGAATATAGACAATACATCGAAAAAGACGGCGCCTTAGAACGTCGTTTTCAGAAAGTGTTAGTGGAACCGACTTCCGTAGAAGAGACCATTGAGATCCTTCAGAATATTAAAGATAAATATGAAAGTCACCATAACGTAAGCTATACGGAAGACGCTTTGGAAGCGTGTGTCAAGCTTACCAATCGATACATGACCGAGCGATTTCTTCCGGATAAGGCCATTGATGCTTTAGATGAAGCCGGATCTCGTGTGCACATCACAAATATTAACGTTCCCGACAAGATCCTCAACATTGAGGCGAGTTTAGAAGAGGTTCGAGAACGTAAGAATTCCGTAGTAAAAAAGCAGAAGTACGAAGAAGCGGCGAAATTGCGCGATGACGAAAAGAACTTAGAGAAAGAATTGGCGGCTGCGCAAGAAGCCTGGGAAAAAGAATCGAAACTTCACAAGGAAACGGTAGACGAAGAGAATGTCGCTGAAGTGGTTTCTATGATGACAGGAATCCCTGTGAATCGAATCGCCCAGACGGAAAGCAATAAATTGGCAGCCCTACCCGATCGCATCAAAGGAAAAGTGATCGGTCAAGACGAAGCCGTTGCGAAAGTAGTTAAAGCAATACAGCGAAACCGAGCGGGACTTAAAGATCCGAACAAGCCTATTGGTTCATTTATTTTCCTAGGGCAAACCGGAGTGGGTAAAACCCAATTAGCCAAGGTATTGGCGCGGGAACTATTTGACAGTGAAAACGCCTTGGTACGCATCGATATGAGTGAGTACATGGAGAAATTTGCCGTGTCTCGTTTGATCGGAGCACCTCCAGGCTATGTAGGATATGAAGAAGGAGGGCAACTTACCGAGAAGATTCGAAGAAAACCGTACGCGGTTGTGTTGTTGGATGAGATCGAAAAAGCTCACCCGGATGTTTTCAATATGTTACTTCAAGTGTTGGATGATGGATATTTGACAGATAGTTTAGGTCGAAAAATCGACTTTAGAAATACCATTATCATTATGACCTCGAACATTGGAGCTCGTAAATTGAAAGACTTCGGACAAGGGGTTGGATTCGGAACAGCCGCGAAGCAAAGTCAGGCAGATGCGCACGCTAAAAGTGTGATTGAAAACGCCTTGAAGAAAACCTTTGCGCCTGAATTCCTCAACCGAGTGGATGATGTGATGGTATTCAACGCCTTAGATAAAGAACATATCCATAAGATCATTGATATTGAGCTTGAAAAGCTATTCTTGCGTATCAAAGACATTGGTTATGAGCTTACCCTTACGGATAAGGCGAAAGACTATATTGCCGATAAAGGATTTGATAAGGATTATGGGGCGCGACCGCTAAAACGAGCGATTCAAAAGTATATTGAAGATGCACTGGCGGAAGAAATCATTAATTCGAATTTGAATGAAGGAGATCAAATTACCATGGACCTTGAGGAAGAAACAGAAGAATTAACGATTCATATCGAAAAACAGACGAAGCCTACCGAATCGTAATGTTTTCAGAAATGTTATATAAAAAAGCACCTTATTAAGGTGCTTTTTTAGTTATATGCTGTCCCTCACTAAATTAAAATAGCAATTCTTTGTCGATGGACAAATCTTGTAAAAAGCTAACCGAGGTATGAATATCTGTCGCTAATAATCGATCGTTCTCGACAAAGGGAACGCCTTCGCGATAGGTCTTTAAAAGCGACTCTACGAACGGGGATGATTTTTTAGGTTCACGAAAGACCAGCGCTTGTGAGGCATTCATCAGTTCAATGGCGAGGATCGTTTCTACATTATCCACGATCTGTAAACATTTGGTCGCCGCATTGGCGCCCATACTCACATGATCCTCTTGTCCATTCGAAGAAACAATTGAATCTACGGAAGCAGGCGTGGCCAGTTGCTTGTTTTTACTTACAATACTTGCGGCCGTGTACTGCGGGATCATAAAACCACTGTTCAATCCCGGATTATTCACCAAGAATTGTGGCAAATTTCTGAGTCCGGATACCAATTGAAAGGTACGTCGCTCTGAGATATTCCCCAATTCTGCCATCGCAATTCCTAAATAATCAAGTGCGAGCGCCAACGGTTGCCCGTGAAAGTTTCCTCCGGAAATAATAGTATCCTCTCCCACGAAAATATTTGGATTGTCAGTGACTGAATTGACCTCGGTTTTAAAGGTTTTGGTGACAAACTGAAGCGTATCTTTGGTCGCACCATGTACCTGCGGTATGCAACGAAACGAATACGGGTCTTGTACCATTTTATGTTCTGACTTCCCAATTTCGCTTCCTTCCAAAAATTCTAAGATCTGCTCGGCCGTGTGAATTTGACCGCTATGTGGACGAACGAGATGTACTAATTTGTCAAACGGACTCATATTACAATCAAAAGCATCGATAGAAACGGCACTGATGAGATCCGCTAAATAGGCCAGCTTGTGGGCTTTTAACAGACAATGGATTCCGTAGGCACTCATAAACTGCGTCCCATTGAGTAAAGCAAGTCCTTCTTTTGCCTGCAATTGAACGGGCTCCCAATCATGTGGTGCCAGTGCTTCTTCGGCTGTAATAATCTCATCGTTTAGATACACTTCCCCTTTTCCAAGTAACGGCAACGACATGTGTGCTAAGGGAGCAAGGTCACCCGAAGCGCCAAGGCTACCCTGACTGTAAATGACAGGAATCACATCTTCATTGTAAAAATCAATCAAGCGTTGTACGGTGGTTAATTGTACGCCGCTGTAGCCATAACTTAAAGATTGGATCTTCAACAACAGCATTAATTTTGCAATGGGCTTCGGAACAAATTCTCCGGTTCCACAAGCATGTGACATCACAAGATTTTCCTGTAATTGTGAAAGGTTCTCTTTACTAATCTTTACATTGAACAACGACCCAAACCCGGTATTAATTCCATATACCGGAGCATCGTTGTTCTCCAATTTCTTATGTAGATAATCATGAGATTTCTTGATATTCAAAATGGCCTCTTCCGAAAGCTCAAGGTTTTTTTTCTGAATGACAATATCTTGGATAGCAGGAAGGTCCAGTATTTCTGAACTTATATAATGAATTTCTGGCATGTCAAGTTGTTTGGGTAAAAATACCAATTCTAATTAAGATGACTTTGTTGTCTACGCTAAAAATAAAGTCTTATTTTTACGGAAATGTAACACTATGACACGCATCTTTTTAGGGGTATTTATTGCCTTGTTCATTGCTTCTTGTGAAGCGCCCGTAACCGACTATGCTACACTTTCCGGCACTATTCAAAATCCCAATAGCGATTCTCTGATGGTTCGCAGTAAAACCTATTCAAAGACAATTGCAGTAGCTTCGGATGGCAGTTTTAGTGACACCTTAAAAATTACTCCTGATATCTATCGCTTGTTTGACGGAAAGGAACAAACCAATATCTATCTAAAGAACGGTTTTGATCTCACGCTAACTCTTGATACACAAGAATTTGATGAAAGCATCACGTACAGTGGTGAAGGTGCGGAAAATAATAATTTCTTAGCGGCCTACGCGCTTCAGCAGGAAAAAGCACTGAATAAAGATTTTTCAAGAGCTTCAGACATCACGGCTATGAATGCAGAAATTGAAAACGCAAAACGTGATCTTCAGCAGTTTGTAGACGCTAAAAGTGATCTAGATTCGGTAGTAGTTAATTTTGCTAAAAAAGATCTCGATCCGATGATGAAATCATTACAGGGGTATTATGGTGGTATTTTGCAAGTGCGCAAGGCATTTCCGGTAGGCTCCCCGGCTCCTACATTCGAGGATTATGAGAATTTTAAAGGCGGCACTACGTCTTTATCAGATTTGGAAGGAAAGTTTGTCTATGTGGATGTGTGGGCAACATGGTGTGCACCTTGTAAAGCAGAGATCCCGTATCTAAAAGAAATTGAAGCCGATTATCACGATAAAAACATTGCTTTTGTAAGTATGTCTATTGATGATGATCGCACCCATGGCGGCTCTTGGGAGAAAGCAAAGAGCGATTGGAAAGCGATGGTAGCCGATAAGGACTTGGGCGGTATTCAGATCTATGCACCAAAAGGTTGGCAATCTGATTTCGTCACTGGCTTTCAGATCAAAGGCATTCCTCGCTTTATTTTGATCGATCCTGAAGGAAACGTGGCTGATCCTAGTGCGCCACGCCCATCGAATCCTGAACTTCGAGAAACCCTAAATAAGTTGCTCTCTTCGTAGTAGTGCGTTCGGTTTTATTGAGATTTTTTGTTTTCGGAAGCTTGTGGCTCTTCTTGTCGGAATAATTCTAAGAACGCCGCTCCTATAGACGCTATGATGTCTCCTGCCATCAGCGCTTCAAAACCGTATTCTTGGGCAACCAAGTTTCCGGCACTTCCGTGCAAATACACCCCAAAAATGGAAGCCATCAGTGGGTCGTAACCTTGGGCTATCAAGCAGGCGATCATTCCTGATAGTACATCTCCGGAACCGCCGGTAGCCATTCCAGGATTTCCGGTACTGTTAATATAAAGATCATCCCCAAGGACGATGAGGGTATTCGCACCCTTGACGAGAACGATAACATCGAGTTCTTTCGAGAGTGCTTGCGCTTTTTCAATTTTTTCGTAATCATTTTTCCAACCTCCTACCAATCGTTCTAACTCTCCCGGATGCGGTGTTAACACACTTTTCTTAGGAATCAAGGCACGCAGCTCCGAATGCTCTGAAATACAGTTCAACGCATCGGCATCAATGACCATTGGAGTTTTTGTTTTTTCGAAGAGTTCTTTTAGTGCCGTTTTTGATTCAGAATGAACTCCCATCCCCATTCCTACGGCAATGACTGTCGGACTGAGATCAAAAGATGCTTTCGTTATGCATTTTTCTCCTCCGTCTGTGATCGTCATGACTTCCGGCAGGGCTGTTTGGAATGACTGAAATCCACATGTTGGAATATATGCCGTGACCAACCCTGCGCCCGTACGGTAGGCAGCCTTTGCCGTAAGCTGTGGGGCTCCTAGCTTTCCGTGGCTCCCTCCCATCACAAGTACATGTCCATAGGTTCCTTTATGTGCGTATTTTTCACGCTGCTTGTAAAAACGTTGGGCTTCGGGCTTTAAGATCACCCGTGCGAGTGCCTTGGTTGTATGCAAATATTCAGGGTCTAGTCCGATGTCAATCGCTTCAAAATAAGGGACGTATGTCCCTGTTTCCGGAAGGAAAAAAGAAAGCTTAGGCGCTTGAAATGTCAACGTATGATTGGCTTGTATCACGGCCTCCCGATCTTCTAAAACCTCATTCGCATAGAGTCCGCTTGGCATATCAATCGAAAGTGTAAAGGCTTTTTGTTTATTAATGAATAAGATCAACTCCTTGACCCAGCCTTCGGGAGGACGATTGATACCAATTCCGAAGAGCGCATCCACAATAATATCTTGGGGTGCTATTTCAGGAAAATCGGCAGCCGACTTCATTAACTTCGGCCACTTTTTTGTAATCTCTTTAATACGATCGTAATTGATCAAAAAACACTTTGAGCGTTTGTCTGTAAAATTCGCTACATACAAATTCACTTGATAACCATGTTCTATGAGATGCCTGCCTACTACGAGTCCGTCGCCCCCATTGTTCCCGATGCCGCAAAAAATATGGATTGGTGCTTGGGCTCCCTGCATACGCTGGTGTAGCCATTGAAATACCTGGATTCCCGCTCGTTCCATCAAATCGAGTGATGAGATCCCTTCTTTTTCGGTAGTTCTTTTATCGGCTTCATAGAATTGTTCAGCAGAAAATACTTTCATAGAAAATCAAGTTTCTTGCAAGGTACAGCCTTGTTGAAAACAAACAAAGAATATCACTGTCTGCTTTTAAAGATTATAATACTTTTGTGAAAAATCATACAGCATGAAAAAAACTGCCCTTACACACGTTCACGAAGCCTTGGGTGCTAAAATGGTGCCCTTTGCCGGGTACCTGATGCCAGTTTCATACGAAGGCGTTAATGCCGAGCACGAGACGGTTAGAAACGCGGTTGGAGTCTTTGATGTATCTCATATGGGAGAGTTCTTGATAATGGGACCTAAGGCATTAGAATTGATACAGAAAGTAAGTAGTAACGACGCTTCAAAATTAGTAGATGGACAGGCCCAGTACAGCTGTCTTCCCAATGAGGACGGTGGCATTGTCGACGATTTGATCATCTATCGCTTAGACGCAGAAAAATGGGTGCTGGTGGTAAATGCTTCCAATATAGAAAAAGACTGGGATTGGATCAGTAAACACAATACGATGGGCGCTGATATGCGAAACCTCAGTGATGATTTTTCACTGCTTGCCATTCAGGGGCCAAAAGCTGTGGAAGCTATGCAGTCGCTCACTTCCGAAGATCTTAGCGCCATAAAATTTTATACGTTTAAAGTTGCTGATTTTGCCGGAATAGAACACGTCATGATTAGTGCAACAGGCTATACTGGAAGCGGAGGTTTTGAGATTTATTGTAAGAACAGTGAAGTCGAACAAATTTGGAAGAAAGTGCTGGAGGCGGGTGCTTCCTTCGGAATCAAACCGATAGGGTTGGCCGCCCGTGATACCCTCCGACTCGAAATGGGGTATTGTCTCTACGGAAATGATATTGATGACACCACTTCTCCATTGGAGGCCGGATTGGGATGGATCACAAAATTCACCAAAGATTTTATTAATTCTGAAGCGCTTCAGCAGGAAAAAGAACAAGGACCTACCCGACGATTGGTTGGGTTTGAATTGCAAGAACGCGGCATTCCACGTCAAGGGTATGATATTGTAGATAGCGACGGAAACGCTATCGGTGTGGTGACGAGCGGTACGATGGCACCTTCCGTTGGAAAAGGAATCGGGATGGGGTATGTGCCTTCTGATAAGAAAACTCCGGGAACCGAAATACTGATTCAAATTAGAAAAAAAGCCGTGCCTGCCACCGTGGTAAAACTACCGTTTTACAAAGGGTAATGGTCAATTATCAAGAAATACTCGATGCGATCTACGAAAAGCTCCAAAAACGAGTAGACAAAGGAACCGTAGCTTCTTACATCCCAGAACTGGCCGACGTTCCGAAAGAGAAATTTGGAATCTATCTCAATAGGATCAACGGCGATGATTATTTTGTGGGCGATTGGGAAGAGCCGTTTTCCATTCAAAGTATTTCAAAGGTCTTGTCATTTGCATTGGCCTTTTCAAAATTGAAGAATCAGGTATTTAGACGGTTGGATGTAGAACCTTCAGGGAATCCATTCAACCATTTATCGCTCTTAGAGATGGAAAATGGAATTCCTAGGAACCCATTTATCAATTCCGGTGCGATTGTAATTGCAGATATGTTGATCTCACTGCTCGATGATCCTAAAAATGATTTTCTGGCTTTTGTGCGGGGAATTACGAACGATGACACCATCCAATACAATAAAGTGGTTGCCGCCAGCGAAGCAGAAACGGGCTATGGAAATTACGCAGCGGCCAATTTGTTGAAATCTTTCGGAAATCTTGAAAATGAAGTAGAACGGGTATTGGATTTTTATTTTCATCAATGTTCCATTGAAATGAATTGTCAGCAATTGTCCAATGCCTTTTATCTTTTCGCCAATCGCGGAAAATGTATGCAGAACACCACACATCTTACGATCAATCAAGTAAAGCGCATCAATGCGATCATGCTTACCTGTGGTTTCTATGATGAAGCGGGAGAATTTGCTTTTGAAGTAGGGCTCCCCGGAAAAAGTGGTGTTGGGGGCGGAATCGTAGCCTTATTACCGAACGAATTTACCTTAAGTTGCTGGTCGCCTGGACTGAACGAAAAAGGAAACAGCTACTTGGGTATGCTGGCCTTAGAAGAATTTACCACCCAAACCAATCTATCTATTTTTTAAGCGTTACCCCTATATGACAGATAAGAATCGCATATTGATCTTAGGCGGAAGTGGCTTTGTAGGCTCGCATATATATAGCGAGTTGCGATCATTTTATGATAGTTACGGTACCTACTGTTCGCAACACAACGACTTTGACGAGAACCAGGTTTTTTATTCGTATGATGCTTCAACAGATAGTATTGAGACGATTTTAGAAGAACTACAGCCTACGCATATCATCTCTTCCTTTACGGCTCCTACAACGGCATATATTCAAGCACATGAAGAGTTGAAGACCTACCTTCTTCAACGTCCTTCCATACATTTAATTTATATTTCTTCCGTTTCGGTTTTTGATGCAAACAGGGACTTCCCATCCTATGAAAAGGCGATCCCTTCTTCTATTTCTTCGGAAGGAAAACGTCATGCTGCCGTAGAAAGAATAGTACGCCAATTGCCAAAGCGACAATATACGATTGTACGGTTGCCATTGGTGTTAGGTGTTAATGCTCCGCTCATTGCACAATTAAAACAGGCCATCAAGCATGAAGCAGCTTTTGAAGTATTTCCTAATTTGATTGTGAGTGTTACGACGATTGATAAGATTTGCCAACAATTGCATTATATAATCAATAGAGATTTACACGGAATCTATCATTTAGCCAGTGAAGATTTAATCCATCACGACGACCTTTTTTACGAGATCGCTTCGGCATTGGGAGATAAAATGCCTATCTTTAAAAAAGTGTACAGTAGCAATGACGATGCGTATCTCGCGTTGCTTTCCAAAGCAAATAAACTTCCGGAAACGTATCGTATTACAACCACTGAGGTTATAGATGCTTGTACACTGTTCGACGAAATTTCAACTTTAAAAAACACTTTATGAAAGCTTTATCAGCCACAGAAATAAAAAAACACATCGCAACGCTAGACGGATGGCTCTATGAGGATAATGCACTACATACTTCCATTGAATTTAGAGATTTTAAGGATGCCTTTTCTTTAATGACAAGAATTGCTTTTGAAGCTGAAAACATGCAGCATCACCCCGATTGGTCGAATGTTTATAATAAAGTAAATATTTCTCTTTCCACCCATGACGCCGGCGGCGTAACCGAAAAAGATTTTAAGTTGGCGAAGATCATTGACAAATTGGTAAGCTAACAGTTACTATCTACGTCATTTTTTTAAATTTGTAGCATTCACAGGGAATGGTAGTTCCTTATTACTAACACAAAGCATATTTATGGGAAGAGCTTTTGAATTCAGAAAAGCAAGAAAAATGAAGCGTTGGGCGGCAATGTCCAAAGCGTTTACGCGTATTGGGAAAGAGATTGTGATGGCGGTGAAAGAAGGGGGTCCCGATCCCGACGCCAATGCAAAACTGCGGGCAGTCATTCAAAATGCCAAGTCGGTGAACATGCCGAAAGACAATATAGAACGTGCCATCAAGCGGGCTAGTGACAAAAGTCTGGGGGATTTTAAGACCGTTCTTTTTGAAGGCTATGCTCCCCATGGAATTGCTATTCTCGTGGAAACTGCCACCGATAACAATACGCGAACCGTAGCAAATGTCCGCTCCTATTTTAATAAATGTGATGGAAGCCTCGGGGTGTCCGGCTCCGTAGCATTTATGTTTGATCATGTGTGTAACTTCAGGATCGATGCTGAAGGAATGGATATGGAGTCACTTGAATTAGAACTTATTGATTTTGGCGTAGAAGAGATTTTTGAAGATGAGGATGGCGTGCTTATTTATGCCCCTTTTGAAAGTTTTGGCGCGATTCAGAATTATTTGGAGGAAAATAACATCGAAATTCTTTCTTCAGGGTTTGAATATATTCCGCAGGTCACTAAAAAAATAAGTGCTGAAGAAGCTGAGGACGTTGATAAATTATTGGAGAAGATCGAAGAAGATGATGATGTTCAGAACGTCTATCACACTATGGATGAGAGTTCTTCCGAAGCATAAATCAAAAACTACACAATAAAAAAAGAGCAGCAAAAGCTGCTCTTTTCTTTTTCAAATATAAGCGTCTTACTCTTTATACAGATATAAAGAAGAAGCTCCTTGTAGTTCGTAATTTGCTGTTGGACCAATATCTCCACCTGCGTTCGCATCGGTAAAGGCAAGTACTCTTCCGCCACCATTGGCACGTTCAGCAATATAAACCGTATTGGTTTCTGCGTCAAATTCGGCTGCGACCGGATTTCCTAAAAAGGTACTACCTCCGGCAACACGCACTTGGTTTCCGGCAATCACTAAGATCCCTCCATCACTAATTCCGGCGATTTTGCTCTGAAATTCAGTAATAATATGAAAGGCTCCATCGGTATCTGATCCAGCATCACCAACATCCGTTAAGATCATGGTATCACCATCAAAGGCGAGTCCGTGAGTCCTCACGATACCTTCTACGGTTACTCGTTTTGAAGGCGTAGCGGTTTCATCAATCGTAAAGCTTGTTGCGAAATTGTTGAACACCGCAATATCTGAGGTTTTATCGACCACCACATATAAATCGCTGTTTACAAATTCAATTCCCCAAACGGCGAAATCTACAGTTACTGTATTTCTCAAGGTAAATCCGGAACCATCTTTCACATAGACAAAAAGACGCCCATCATCGGTCATTGGGTCTCCATCTACGTCACTGTTATCGGCAACAACATATACTCCACCACCTACGGCGATATCACGCGGACTCGTTAGGTCTGCAGTACTTGAAAAATTCAAGGCTAGATTAATCCCGTCATCTGCTAATGAAATATCAGCATAGGCATTTAATTGCCCTAAGGTTCGTGAGGCTTGTACCAATTCATCATCCGTAGGATTGTAATAAATTCCTTCAGAATCTTGCGAAATAGTTACGTAGGTTTCAGAATCTTCCACTGATAGATCGGCAACATTGTATTGTGTAACATTCCCGTTAGCATTGTTGGAAGCGTACAGTTCTGAACGTAGGTTTACTGCATCATCGGTTGTATCGTCATTGACCGTACCATTATCATCGTTGCTACATGAGAATAGTACACCAGCAGTTATCAGGCTTAACGCCATTAATTTCATCTTTTTCATAGTATTAGATTTGTTTTAGTTTGATACGTAGATAAAACAAAACATCGAAGAAGGAAAAAAGACTGATGATTATTAACTAATATTTAACTTTAATATACTGAAAAACAGCAGTTTATATTTAATCAATTGATAACTATTTAACAATATATTTCCTTAAAGTGTCGTTAAGAAACGGGTGGTAAAGTGTTAATATAAGATCAGGTATATTCAGGTATTTTACCTTCCACATCTTTGTAATATTTTTTAAGACCGACTGTGTCTTTTGTAACATTTCCGGTGGGATAAAAGGCAGGGTGAATAGACACCGTTTTGGTTCTGTAATCAAAAGCAACAGGAATGATAGGAACTTCTGCGGCAAGCGCGATATAATAGTAACCGGTTTTCCAGGCGTCTACTTTTTTGCGAGTACCTTCCGGGGCCAGTGCGAGTCGGAATTCCTCCCTTTCTTCGAACAAGTTTGCAATAGCCGCGGTCTTTTTTTGTCCGGGCGTGCGATCTAAGGGGGCTCCACCCATCCAGCGGAGATAGGCGCCCATCACTCCTTTAAACAATTCCTTCTTAGCGATAAAATGAATCTCAGTTTGTAAAATCCGTCTGGAAAAGGCACCCACGTAGAAATCATGCCAACTCGTATGTGGAACGACGATGACCACCGATTTTTTTATGGCAGGATCAAAAGAACCGCGTAGCTTCCATCCGAGAAGCCGGTGAAAGATAAATTTGGTGATTTTCATAGGAAATGCGTGCTACATCTTCAAATATAGCGAACGTAGGCGGTCCCTGCTCATCTTTTGCTCCCAATCTTCTCCTAGAGCATTTTCCCATAGGGGAACGAGTCCTAAGGCAATGTCGATCATGGTTTCCATTTCTGTTTCGGAAAGGTTGTTACAAAGCCCTTGCGGAATGTGAATATCATGTTTTGCGACCATTTCTTTGAATAGCGCCACATCGGTTGGGTAGAATTCCTCTAAGTGATTAAAAACGATACAGTTCCCAAGACCGTGTTTGGTTCCCAGTACGTAGGAAAGTCCGTAACTCATCGCATGCGCCACTCCCACTTGCGAATAGGCGATACTCATCCCGCCGTGCCACGAGGCCATCATAAGTTTCCCTCTTGCTTCTTCCTCGGAAAGCTCTTGGTGCAAGAAGATCTCCAGACAAATATCATATGCTTTTTCGCCATAGCTTTTGCTGAATTCATTCAGAAAAGTACCATTGAGGGACTCTACACAATGAATAAAACAATCCATCCCGGTATAGAACCATTGGTTTTTTGGAACTCCCTGTGTGAGTTCCGGGTCGAGAATAACCTGATCAAAGGGCGTGAAATCGCTATTAATGCCAAGTTTTTTAACAGGACCTGTTAGTACCGTGGTGCGCGACACTTCTGAGCCGGTGCCGGAGATGGTAGGAATCCCCACGTGATATACTGCTTTGTGGGGAACGAGGTCCCAGCCTTGGTAATCAGCAGCACTGCCTTTATTGGCTAGCATGATGGAAACAGCTTTTGCCAGGTCTAAAATCGTTCCTCCGCCAATCCCAATGATCCCGGAAGGCACGTAGGTAAACTCTTTTTTAATGGCAGCAACAATCTGGTCTACTTGGGATGTTTTGGGTTCTTCATCTGCCGAAATAAAGAGCAACTTATCATTAAATCGAAGTTGAATGCGATCGGTAAGTGCCGTATTCTCTGTGAACACGTCATCCACTAAAAAGATAAATGGCGCTTTGTCCTTCCGTTGCGAACCGATAATGGAGGTAAGTTGATCGAAACTTCCAGCCCCATACACTACCTTAGGAACCATCGGGAAATTACGGTATTGATGATTCACCGATTTTTGCTGTGTTTCCTTCAGCACTTTGTTTGCTCTTACGAGATCTTCGGGAGTATCTATTTCAATGCCTTGTGTATTTGAGATCGCCATTTTTATGTTTTTTCCGTATTCCAAATATCGTATGCATTCAATTTTTTCCGCAGCTTCTAACGATCGCATGGGCAATCGATAGAAATCCATGAGCGAAGCCTTACGGAATGCATAGATTCCTTTATGCTTATAATATTGAACGGAAGCATTCTTATCGCGCGGATACGGGATAGGTGACCGTGAAAAATACAAAGCGAAATTCTCTTTGTCAACAATCACTTTCACACAATTGGGATCACTGATCTCCTTCCAATCGTGAATTTCGGTCATTAAAGAAGCCAAATCGATCTTATCAGCATCCGGTCCGTTAAAAACACTCAGCACCTGTTCTAAGGCCTTTCTGCTGGTAAAGGGCTCGTCTCCTTGAACATTCACCACGATATCCACATCCATAGGCGCTACTGCCTCGGCAATACGGTCGCTTCCACATTCATGCTCTTTCTGACTCATAATGGCTTTTCCGCCATTACTTTCAATTTCTTTGAAAATGATTTCATCGTCCGTGACAACAAAAACATCATCAAATAATTCGGTCTCAACGGTGGCTTGGTAGGTTCTAAGGATAACCGACTTCCCTCCGAGGTCCTGCATGAGCTTTCCCGGAAAACGTGACGCCCCGTATCGTGCGGGAATCATGGCAATTACTTTCACTAGAATTGAAATTGTTTATGAAACTTCAAAAATATAAAGATTCTACCAGCTGGATGGCCGTTTTCCTTTTTATCTATTCCCTAGATGCAGAAAGCGGTAAAAGGTTTACTGAAAATCTTCAAAAAATTCGTTCTTGAAGCCTATGAGGTATAGTTTTTCCTTCGCACGCGTGATCGCAGTGTAGAGCCAACGAAGGTATTCCTTATCCACACCGTTGGGTAAATAAGGCTGCTCAACAAAAACCGTATGCCATTGCCCTCCTTGTGATTTATGACAGGTTATCGCGTACGAAAATTTTACCTGTAATGCATTGAAATACCGATTGTTCTTAATGGATAAGAACTTTTTGTAGTTTGATTTCTCTTCGGCGTAATCTTCTTTTACCGCTTCATAAAGCCGATTGGAATCCTCATACGAAAGGGAAGCACTTTCAGAGGAAAGTGTGTCAATAAGCAGCGTACATTCAAACGGGCGCATTTTAGGGTAATCTACCATTTGTACTGAAACTTCCGCGAAGCGAAACCCGTAGAGATCCTTAAATTCAAAAATTTCCAGTACCTGAATCACGTCACCATTGGCAATAAATCCTGCTTCCGACTGTGGTTTTACCCAAAAGTAGTTGTTCTTAACCACCATGAGGTGATCGCCTGCAGACAGTTCTTCTTCCTGAAATAGAATTCGATTTCGAATGTTTTGATTGTATAGATTGGCTCTTTTGTTGGACCGAACAATGATCGCGGCGCCTTCAGTTCCAAGTTGATGATACGCATCTTGAATAGCGTCCATGAGTTCCATTCCGTCGGTCGGCCGAACGACTTCTTTAAAGTCTTGCAACGCAAAGCGGAAGCTTTCATACGCTTGGTCATCCAAGCAGGTTCGCAGTTTTGTAGCATTATGCAAAATACCTCCTCCTTGTTTTTGACGCACCACTTCGTCCAATTGAACAGTGATCACTTCTTTATGATACTGAAATGACAGTAGCTCTTGGTCGAGTGCCGGACTAATTTCCAGTTTTACAGGCGGTAGCTGTGCCGTATCGCCAATCAAAAGCAATTTACATTGATGCCCTTGGTCTACATATTGAATAAGATCCTCTAATAACGAGCCGTTTTCAAATAATTTAGAATCTTGATTGACATCAGGGATCATGGATGCCTCATCGACGATAAAAAGTGTTTTTCTGTGTTTATTCGGTTTTAAGCTGAAGGTGACTCCACTCCCCTTTCGGCTTTTCGGATAATAGATTTTTTTATGGATGGTAAAGGCCTCTTTATTACTGTAATTACTGACCACTTTCGCAGCCCTTCCGGTAGGCGCTAACAGAACAGAAGACCATTTCAATTTCCAAAGATTTGTGACGAGCGTTCCTACGAGTGTTGTTTTTCCGGTGCCCGCATACCCTTTTAGTAAGAAAATTTCATTGTTCTCTTTGCTGAGTATATATTTTGAGAGCTGTTGAAGCGCTAGGTCTTGACCTTCTGTTGTTTGATGCGGAAAACTGGATTTTAAGAGGGAATAAAAATGTGAAACATCCATAGTTGAGGTCGTCCAAATGAATGGCAAAGGTAGGCATGATTTTTAGGGATATTACTTTTACGAACCAAAAAAAATTGTAGATTTGCTCTAGACGTTATCGTATAGTATTTAACCAAACTTTCAAATAATGAAACTTGTAATTCAATTAGTGCTTTGGATTGTTATTATTTTCCTCGGATATAAATTATATGACTCTATTACGGGACCCGTACAATTTAACAAGGTAAAAGAAGCGCGCTACCAGGCGGTTATCAAAAACCTTAAAGACATTCGTAAGGCCGAATTAGCACATCAAGAGATTACAGGAAAATTCACAGGAAGTTTTGACAGTTTGGTTCGTTTTATCGATACTGCACAATTTGCTATCACACAACGAAGAGATACGAGTTACGCCGATGTTGAGAAAAACAAGGCATACGGTATCGATGAAGGATACTACATTGAGGAAATTATTTTAGATACCTTAGGGTTTACCCCAGTACGAGATTCATTATTTGGTGGGACCGACCGATATAAAAGTATGATGAACATTCCTGTAGAGGGTGTTGACGAACAATTCAAATTGCAAGCAGGAACTTTGATGAAAAACGGAACGGCCTATTCGGTTTTCGAAGTGAAAGTAGACAAGGATGTCATTCTTTCGGATCTTGACAAAACCCTTCTCGCCCAAGAGAAACAAGTAAACTCAGTAGATGGTGTGAATGGAACTGCAATCAAAGTAGGCTCTATGGACGAGATCGACACGAGTGGAAATTGGCCGAAACTTTATGACTCTGCAAACGAACAATAACAATACAACCACATCCCATAAACGACTGTCCGTTCAAATTTCTTTGACCGGACTTTCTTTTTTTGTGGAAGATAGGAGTGACCAATCTGTTCTTTATGATGAAGAGACTTCCTTTGAAACGGCTCCTTCGCCGGAAGAAATACTTGGGGTAATTCAGGAGTATTTTCAAAGAGAGACCTCTTTAAAAAGTTCATTTGACAGTGTCGTGCTTATATATGCTACTCCCCTATACACATTGATACCAAAAGGGCTTTTTGATCGTGACAAAGCCAGTGAATATTTAAAATTCAATGCGAAGATTCTACCCACAGATTATATTGCCGTAGATGAAGTGACGGTTCATGACAGTGTGGTGGTCTATGTACCTTATGTTAATATCAATAACTACTTTTTCGATAAGTTTGGAAGTTTTTCCTATTACCACGGGATTACCGTACTTCTCACACAATGTATCAAAGAAGCACGCTATGAACAACAACCTAAGGTCTTAGTACAGCTAATGGCTAGTTCTTTTGATTTGCTCGTATTTGATCAAGGGAATCTTATCTTGTGTAATACTTATACATACCAAACTTCCGAGGACTTTTTGTACTATTTGTTATTCGCCTTTGAGCAATTACAACTCAATCCAGATACCATCCCCACAGAACTTATAGCGCCTATATCAGAAACTGATGAACGCTACGAATTGGCGTATCGCTATATCCGAAATATCTCAATAAAAAAGTTAGAAATCAATCAATTAGTCCACACTATCGTATAATGCGAATAATTTCAGGAACGCATAAAGGCAGACGACTTATCGCACCGAAACACTTACCGGTGCGTCCTACCACAGATTTTGCGAAAGAAGGACTTTTTAACATCTTGAGAAATCGTTTGGATTTTTCAACCATTGATGTATTAGAACTTTTTGCCGGTACAGGAAATATAAGCTTTGAATTTGCCTCTCGAGGGGTTCCTCATATCACAGCGGTTGATAGCTATCGAGGTTGCGTTCAATTCATCCATAAAATAGCACAAGAATTCGACTTCCCCATAGAAACAGTGACTGCTGATGTAGATCAGTTCTTAGCTAGAAATAACAAGCGTTTTGACCTCATTTTTGCAGACCCTCCCTATCAATTTGACGCTCAGAGTTGTGCAGATTTTTCAAGGAAAATATGGGAAAATAACTTGCTGAATGACTCCGGGTTTCTTATCATTGAGCATAGTAAACATACTGATTTGTCTCAACTTCTTCATTTTCAGGAGCAGCGAAAATACGGCGGATCTGTGTTTAGTTTTTTTACTAACAACACTCATGACAGCAAAACTCCTCAAAACAATCAATCTTGACTTTATTACGCTCTCATTATACCCAACCTATTTAGTTTCCACCATCAAAGAAGGGGTGCTTTTTGATATTCCTCAGTTAGAAATTTTAGAAACGCTCTTTGACACCCACTATCCCGATACTAACTTTGTAATAATTGCGGATCGCAAATTCGATTATACCATCAACCCAACCTGCTACATGGAGGTTTCTAAATATGAGAAATTAAAAGGTATCGCTGTGGTTTGTTACAATGACGCTTCCGAAAAGATAGCTCATTTTGAAGAAAAGTTTTACAAAAAACCATTTCAAGTATATCGAAACTTGAAATCAGCAGAGGTCTGGGCAGAAGGAATCCTAGCGGATTCTAACTAAAACTCTTAAAAATAGCCAATTGTATTTGGGATATTAGACATTTTAAGTACATTTAAGAGTACAAACCTGTTCATATCCCTGTTTTGGCATCTAAAAACCCTCACATTAAGGAGTTGGATTTTATTACCTTATACTTTTATGAGGAATATGTCATTTCTATGATACATGAAGGGGTTTTCTTTGATCTGCCCCATTTGGAAGAAGTAACCAAACACTTCAAGGCTTTTTATCCAGAGGACAAACCATTTGCCTCTATTGCCGACAGGAAAAATGATTACACGATTAATCCTACTTGTTTTTTTCAATCGGATATCATGTCTAATTTAGTTTGTATTGGGACCGTTTGCCATTCCCAAACTTCTTATGATACAGCTTCTTTTGAAAAAATGTTTTATAAAGGGAATTTTGAAGTATTCATGTCTATGAAACGATGTAAACGTTGGGTAGAAAAGCGAATTATAAAACACAAAGAAAAAGCAGGCCTGTAAGCCGGATTCTGTCTTCGATAGTTCGAAGCCTTATCATTTATCTGGACATACAATTACTTGCATGCTCTAGCTGCCCACCCTCCCACTCGAGCGGGAACTCTCAAACGCGGGTTTACGTGGCATTTCACCGCATAGAGTTTACCTGATTTCACTACGGCATTACCCGTACATTCTTTCTGTTGCACTTGTCCGCTCTCCTTTCAGAGAGGACGGCTGTTAGCCGCTATGCTTCCCTACGGTGTCCGGACTTTCCTATCCGCTAAGGCGGATCGATAAGGCGGCCTGCGCGGTAAAAATACGCCAATGTTAATAAATACCGTAAAATAGGTGAGGCTAATTTTTCCGTAGCCTATTGCGCTTTTCTATATTTGTAATTCGCATGGAACATTTTATTGTATCAGCCCGAAAATACCGCCCTACTCGATTTCAAGATGTCGTGGGGCAGCAGGCTATTACAAATACGCTAGAGAATGCCATTGCTAATAATCACTTGGCGCAAGCACTGTTATTTACAGGGCCAAGAGGGGTTGGGAAAACTACTTGTGCTCGTATTCTAGCGAAGAAGATCAATCAAGACGGAAGCTCACATTCAGAAGATGAAGATTTTGCTTTCAATATCTTTGAATTGGATGCGGCGTCAAACAATTCGGTGGATGATATTCGGAATTTGATCGATCAGGTGCGTATTCCCCCTCAAATGGGGCATTATAAAGTGTATATCATCGATGAGGTCCATATGCTTTCCTCGGCGGCTTTCAACGCCTTTTTGAAAACCTTAGAAGAACCTCCCAAGCATGCGATCTTTATCTTAGCGACGACAGAGAAACATAAGATCATTCCAACAATTCTTTCCCGATGCCAGATCTTTGATTTTCGAAGAATTACCGTTCAAGATATCAAAGAACATTTGGCAACCGTGGCCAAAGCCGAAGGCGTTGCTGCTGAAGATGATGCGCTTCATGTAATTGCTCAAAAGGCCGATGGCGCCCTACGAGATGCCTTATCCATATTTGACAGAGTGGTAAGTTTTGCCGGGAACTCCCTAACGAGAGAGGCGGTTACCGAGAACCTCAATGTGTTAGATTACACCTACTATTTTAAAATTACAGACCTCTTACTTCAGAACAATATTCCCGAAGTGCTTCTAGCCCTCAATGATATTTTAGCAAAAGGCTTTGATGGGCACCACTTTATCATGGGGCTGGCCTCGCATTTTAGAGATCTTTTGGTGTGTCAGAATGAAGAGACCATTGCCCTACTTGAGGTTGGGGAACAAGTCAAGGAAATGTATCGGGAACAATCGAAATTGGCTTCTAAAGGGTTTCTGTTGAATGCCATAGAATTATCAAATACTGCGGATCTTCAGTACAAAGCAGCAAGAAATCCAAGGCTATTAGTTGAGCTTTGCTTGATGCAGTTGGCTTCCATAACCGCTTCAGATGGAGCCGAAAAAAAAAAGCCTAAGTCCAACTTCGTAATTTCGCCGGCCGCTTTTAAGGGTAGAGAGGTCGCTTCTTTAGAAACTTCCGAAGCAAAGATACCAGTGCCTCATGCTTCAGAAGAACCTGAAGTTCCTGAATCTGCTTCTATTACCAACTCCGAAGCTCCCACGGAGGAACCGAAAGAAGCGGGAGATGAAGTAGCTGCTTCCGAAGCAATCGAAAAAGTCATTGAAAAACCGCAGATCCTGGCGGAACGAAATGCTAAAAAAGTATCGGCACTGTCACTGCGAAGCATTCAGAAAAAACAACAGCTCAAGAAAGAATTAGTTGCCAAACAACCCAATCCGTCTGACCTTCCTACAGAAGATTTCACGGAAGAAGCAATGCAAGAAGCTTGGGCAGCCTATGCGAAATCAGTAGAAGCAGAAGGGCAATACAATTTGTTGTCGCATCTTACCATGGGCGTACCAAAATTAGAAAACACCTTGATTCATCTTGTGTTTCCCAATGAAACCATCAAAGTGGAAGTAGAACGCGCTAAGCACGACTTGTTAGGTTTTCTTCGGAAAGAGCTGAATAACTACGAGATCGATCTTTCCATTGAGGTCAATGAAACCGAAACCAAACGTTACGCTTATACCACGCGAGAAAAATTTGAGAAACTCAAAGAGAAGAATCCCTCTATCGACCTATTACGAACTACCTTCGACCTCGATATATAAAACAGCATACTATGTCTTCTGAAAATGAATCTATAAAAATGCTCGGATTAAAACTTCCTACTGATCCTCGATGGGTCAATATTGTGGAGAAAAACGTCGATGAAATTCTCACCGATCATGCGTATTGTGAACAAAAAGCGGCTTCTACAGCCATTTCGTTGATCATTGGATATCCTGAGTACAATGAGTTGGTGGCCGAAATGACCCTGTTAGCACAAGAGGAAATGAGTCATTTTAAAATGGTACATGAGCTCATTTTGGAGCGTGGTGGTCACTTGGGGAGAGAACGAAAAGACAGTTATGTGAATCAGTTGATGAAGTTCTTTCCCAAGGGTGGTAGTAGAGTCGATCAGTTGGTACACCGATTGCTCTATGCGGCTTTGATTGAAGCCAGAAGTTGTGAGCGATTCCGACTTTTGAGTGAAGAATTGGAAGATAAAAAACTTGCGAAATTCTATCGAAAACTAATGATCAGCGAAGCCAATCATTATACCATGTTCTTAAGCTTTGCCCGGAAATACGGGGATCGCGAAAAAGTAGATGAAAAATGGCAAGCGCTGTTAGCGTTTGAAGCAGACCTGATGAAAGACCTCGGTAAAGAAGAAACCATTCATGGCTAAAAAACGATTGTTAGTAGATATGGATGGTGTGTTGGCAGATGTGTACGCGCAGTTTATTGCGTATGAATTTGAAGCCTCGGGCACGCGCTTTAAGCGAGAAGATGTCGTTGGGATTGATGAAGTTCAAGCCTTTCCGAATGGCAAAAAACACGTCTATCAAAAAGGTTTTTTTCGAACCATTCCTGTGATGAACGATGCTGTGGACGTGATGAAACAGCTATCAGCAAAGTATGAAATCTTCATTGTTTCGGCAGCGATGGAGTTTCCAAATAGCCTATTTGAAAAATATGAATGGCTAGACGAGCATTTTCCATTCATCCATTGGAAGCACCGGGTGTTCTGTGGGGATAAGTCGGTAATACAAGGAGACATCTTGATAGACGATCATTTTAAGAATCTCGACTATTTTTCCGGGAAGACCTATCTATTTACGCAACCCCATAATAGCAACGCAGATCCAAAAGCACACGAACGAGTAGCGAATTGGAAGAATATTGCGGAGAAATTACTTGGGTAATTATTTAGCGATGGTAAAGTGAAAGGTCGTTCCTTTCCCTACTGTAGAAGTCGCTTCAATAGTTCCTTCCAGCGTTTCGATAAGTTTTTTAACAGTAGACAGACCAATACCATGACCTTTCTGCCCTTCTCTGTCTAAATGGCCTACGGTACTGAATAAGTCGAAAATAGAATCTAATTTATCCTGCTCAATACCTATTCCGTTATCGGAAACGGAAAAATGATAAAGCTCTTCATCTTCTGAAGCTTTAATTTCAATGATAATGCGATCTTTGTCGTTATACTTAATACTGTTGGCAATCAGGTTCAGGAAAATTTGTTCCAAAGCAGAACGGTTGCACTGAACGTCCATATGCTCTTCCGGAAAGTGTACTTCACAATCATACTTTATCTGAAGTAATTCTACGATATCCTCGAGTAATACGTTCAGCTCAAAAGATTCGGCATCATCCCGATGGTACGCAGTACTTTCATAGTGATCAAGGATGTTTCCGATGTAATCACTTAGCGAAAGCGCTGATTTTTTCAAATAGCCAAGGTAATTGACACCGCGATTGTCTAACACTTGCTCATATTCTTTCCGAAGAATATCAGAAGTAAGAACAATATTAGACAAGGGCATCTTCATATCGTGAGAGACGGTACTTGCAAAATCTTTCAACAGTGTATTATGAATGGAAAGGGTGTCTTTTAAATTAATAAGCTCGTGATTCTGACGACGTAATTGAAACAAATGTTCTACTTGTACCGCCAATTCTTTCAAAGCTTCGAGTTGTTGTTCCGAAAGTTCATTGGGTTTGGTGTCTAAGACGCAAAGTGATCCCAGCGCATTGCCAAACTCATCTCGAAGCGGCACCCCGGCATAAAAAGCGATCCCGTTCTCTCCCATGGTCAATGGATTGTCGGTAAATCGTTCATCTTTTGAAACATCATTGACCACCATAGGCTGACCGGGATTGAGAATGGTATGAGAGCAGAAAGAGCTATCTCGGTCGGTTTCACACAGGTCGGTTCCCACCTTTGATTTAAACCATTGCCTATCCTTTTCGATAAGGGTAATGAGCGATACGGGCACCTGACATATATACGAAGCCAATCGCGTAATGCTATCGTATTCTTCTTCAGGAAGAGTATCTAGAATCTGTAGACGTTGAATGGATTCAAGTCGTTTGGATTCATTGGTTGGCACAGGAGCTACAATCATAAAAGCAAAATCGTTCTTAGATGTTAAAGGTACGCATTAATTATAATGAAATGTTAAAAATTATTACCGTTAATGCAACGAATGTGGGCGTTATTGCGTGTGAATGCGCTATTCGTGGACTTCTAAGGTGTTCACGCTCTTTTCGTTATACAGACTTTTAACGATCCCGTCTGCAAGTCCGATTTTAGGTACGTAGATATTTTTTGACTTGCTCCATTTCATCGCGGAAAGATAAATACGTGTTGCGGGGATGATCACATCGGCTCTGTCGGGATTCATCTGAAGTTCGAAAATACGTTCGTGATAAGTGTAGTTTTTAATCTTTTCGTAGTAATCGATCAAATAGAAGTAGCTCAAGGGTTTTCCTATCTTCTTGCCACTGCTTTTGTAAATGCTATTGATATTTCCTCCGGAACCAATACAGTTGACCTTCTCATATCGTTTCGTGTGCTTTTTGATCCAATCTTTTACCTCTTCCCAAATCGATTCTCGCACCATATCGTTCAAAACGCGCACAGTACCTAATTTAAAAGATCTTGAAACCACCGTTTTCCCGTTGGCAAACACAGTAAACTCAGTACTTCCACCTCCCACGTCTACATAGAGAAACACTTTGTCATTATCGATAAGTTCATGCAGATCTGTGGACGCAATAATGGCTGCCTCATCTTTGCCGTCGATGATGTTGATATGAATACCTGTTTTCTTCCGAATCTTTTCTGCAATCTCGGCTCCGTTCTTTGCTTCCCGCATCGCGGAAGTCGCACAAGCGCGATAGCGCACCACATCATGATTCTTCATTAGCAATGAAAAGGCCGTCATGGCCTCTACCATACGCTCGTAGTTTTTTTCTGAAATATTTTCTTTGAGAAATACGTCAGCTCCTAAACGAATAGGAACGCGCACCAACGACGTTTTTTTGAATTGTGTTTCGCGCCCTTCCTTCTCTAGGACCGTTGCAACTAGTAATCGGATCGCATTCGATCCGATATCAATCGCCGCATATTTTTCAATGGTTAACAAACTGATCTCTTTTTTCTTGATAGTATTCGTACAGTTTAAATTGCGAACGCACCTTGGGTCCTTTCGTTTTCCGGTAGGAATTATCTTGTTCCGCAGAAATACGACGGGCTTTCACATTATCACTCCAACTGATCTCAAAAGTGTCGTCCAATTCTTTTTTTATGTCCTCATCGTAAATGGGACATGAAATTTCGACGCGATTGTCTAAGTTTCGCGACATCAGATCTGCCGAAGAAATATACATTTTTCGATCTCCGCCATTTTCAAAGATATACAATCTAGGATGCTCTAAAAACTTGTCAACAACGCTTATCACCTCAATATTTTCACTCATTCCTTCCACGCCCGGAATCAAACAACAAATCCCTCGCACGATCAATCGAATGTTCACTCCTGCCCTGCTGGCCGCGTACAATGCATCGATCATTTTGAAATCAGACAAGCTGTTCAGCTTTATACGAATGCCACTCGGTAACCCATTTCTGTGGTTCTCAATTTCCTTTTCAATCAAATGCATAAACGCATTTCGCGTATAATGTGGCGATACAATGAGGTGTCGGTATTTCTTAATTTGGTAGTTCACTTCGAAGAAATCGAATACCTTGTTGATTTCCTTACAGATCTTCGCATTGGCCGTGAAAAGGGTGTAATCAGTATAAATTCGCGCGGTAGATTCGTTGAAATTTCCAGTACTCACAAATGCGTACCGCTGTACTTTTTTATTTTCCAAACGTTCAATAACGCAGGCTTTACAGTGCACTTTGAGTCCGGATACCCCAAAGATCAATTTTACTCCTTCACTTTGCATTTGCTCGGCATACCGTATGTTAGCAGCTTCGTCAAAACGCGCTCGCAATTCTATTTGTACCGTAACATCCTTTCCGTTCTTGACAGCATTGATCAACGAACTAGAAATATGACTCACTTGTGCAAGACGATAAATGGTGATCTTGATAGATTTGACATTAGGATCTAAGGCCGCCTCTCGCAGAAATTTTACAACATACGAGAAGGTTTGATACGGTGCATACAGCAAATAGTCTTTTTTCGCTATGCTGTCCAGCAAACTTCCTTCTAGGCTAAGACCGGGAATGCGCAAGGGAGTAATGGATTGATACATCAGGTCAGCTCGCCCCAAGCTAGGGAATTTCATGTAGTCCCTGCGGTTGTGGTAGCGTCCACCGGGAATAATACTATCGGTGCTGTCAATTCCCATGGTATCCAATAGAAATTGTAAGGTCTCAGCATCAATGCTTTTATCATACACAAATCGAACCGGATCTCCCGAGCTTCTGCGTTTCACACTTTTAGAGATCTTTTCTAAGAAACTCCGACTCAAATCACTGTCAATATCTAATTCAGCATCACGCGTAATTTTAATCATGTGAGCGGTGATCGTTTCATATTTAAAGATGCTAAAAATATTTCCTAAGCAATGGCGAATGAGGTCATCTAAAATAATGATGTATTGTTTTTCACCTTCCGAAGGCAATACAACAAAGCGTTCAATGCTTCTCGGAATTTCAATCAAGGCGTAGTTGGTTTGCTTCTGAAAGGTCTCATCTTCTTGCTTCATGGTAAGCTTTACGACCAAATAGGCCGCGCTATCTTTCAAGTTTGGGAAACTCTCTAATTCGCCGATCATGATGGTTACTAACGCCGGACTTACTTTTTGGATGAAATATTCGGAAATGAACTTGCTCTGTGATTCAGAAATTTCGGTTTCATCGATAATGAAGATCTGTTCTTTCTGAAGCTCTTTTTTGATACCGCGAAGTATATTTAGGCTGGTCGCCTGCTGCTGAATGACCGTCTGAGTGATCTCTTCTAATAGGTCTGAAGCGGAGATCCCTCCCAAGGCGCTTCTTCCACCCTTACCGGCTTCAACAATTCGTTTTATCGTAGCATAACGCACTTTGAAGAATTCATCTAAATTATTTGAAAAGATCCCCACAAAACGCAAGCGATCAATAAGCGGAACCGATTTATCACCTGCTTCTTGAAGTACGCGAGCATTAAACTGCAGCCAACTTAACTCACGGTTCAAATAGCTGTTCTTCACGGAAGGTTTGTTTCTTGTCTCCTCCATTATTTCTTCAAATGTCTAGGAAATATCATGTTTTTTGTGGTTCCGGTGTTAATGTCTTTCCAGTGATTCTCTTCAAAATCAATCGCGACAAACCCACTAGTGGGAAGGTTATCAATATATTCACTTCCCAGCATATTTACCAAAGACGTAAATGCGTGATTATGCCCTACAATCATCACGCAGCTTAAAGTATCTTCTAAATTGTTGACAACACGCATCACCTCTTGCCCGCTAAAATCGTACAGATCGTATGTTTCTTGGTAATCAGCGTCCTTAATCTTAAAGGCTTTTTTAAAATACTCAGCTGTGGTACGCGCTCGATTGGCATCACTGGTAATGATTTTTTCAGGCGGTTTCATGGTTGACGACACTTTTTCTGAAACCAAGGTGGCATCATTATACCCTCGTTTTTTTAATGGGCGTTGGTGGTCTGAAACATCATATTTCCAAGACGACTTCGCATGTCGTACTAAATAAAGCGTTTTCATAATAGGTTTTTAAGGTTGTAACCGCTGAAGGATCCAACGGTCTTGTTCTTTTCGATATACGATTCGGTCGTGTAACCGACTCCTACGGCCCTGCCAAAACTCGAACTCTAACGGACTCACAATATAGCCTCCCCAATGTTCGGGCTTTGGAATTTCTTGATCAGCATACTTTTCTTCTAAGGCTTGCAGGGACTTTTCTAATAGTTCTCTATTTTCAATAACAGCACTCTGTTTGGAAACCAACGCGCCTAACTGACTCTTCCGTGGACGCACTTTAAAATAGGCCTCAGATTGTTCTAGCGGAACTTTACTTGCAGTTCCTTTGATAATGATTTGCTGTTCCAAATTCGGCCAAAAAAAAGACAGGCAAACAGAAGGATGTACTGCAATAGCACTTCCTTTTTCACTTTTGTAATTGGTGTAAAAAACAAAGCCCTTTTCTGAATATTCTTTGAGCAACACCACGCGGGCACGGGGTTCTCCTTTATCATTTACTGTGGCAAGCGTCATGGCGTTCACCTCTCGAATTTCTTCGGAAGCTTCTGCAACTTCAAACCATTTTTTAAACTGTTCGAAAGGGTTTTTCGCAACTGCATCTTTTGTAAGGATTCCTTTTTCGTAAGAGTCGCGATACGTGTGTAAATTCTTCGCCATATGCCTACAAGGTACGGGTTTTACGATTTTTTTTAAAGTTCCGAACGATTAAATGTAGGTTAAAATTCGAAGCTTTTGCCGTCTTCAGCCAATTGAGTATTTGGAAAGATCTCCATAGCTTGTTCTTGAAATACGGAAAGATCGCGATAACGCCCTGAAAAATGCCCAAGAATTAATGTTCCCACAGCTGCTTTTTTAGCAATTACCGCGGCTTCCTTGGCAGTACTGTGTTTGGTTTTTTCAGCGAGAGCAGCGTGTTCTTCTAGGAATGTGGCTTCGTGATATAAAGCAGTACTGTTGGCGATATGCGGAATCACTGCAGGAAAATATTCAGTGTCACTACAATAGGCATACGACAAGGCTGGGTCCGGTGCGTCTGTTACGGAATCATTTGAAATGGTTTCGCCGTTTTCGTTTTCCACATCAAAACCTTGTTTCAACTTAGAAAAGAGGCTGTGATGAATATTGGCTTGCACGGCTTTAGGATGGTTTAATTTTCGTTCGCCGGGTTTTTCCTGAAAGTGGAAACCATTGGTATATACCCGATGCGATAAGGGAAATGAACGAACGGTCACTTTCTCATCTTCAAAAAGCACCTTAGGCTCTTGCGTTTCTAATTCATGAAAATGTAGCGGATAGTTAATATGAGAGGCGCTCAATTTCAATTGAAGCATGATGATCTCCTTAATTCCTTTAGGGCCATAGATATGCATTTCGGCTTCTCTCCCTAACAATCGAAACGTTGAAATGAGTCCGATAAGCCCAAAAAAATGATCCCCGTGCAAATGAGAAATGAAGATATGCTTGATGCGGGAAAACTTCACCTTGGTACGCCGCAGTTGCATCTGTGTTCCTTCCCCGCAATCGATCAAAAAAAGATGTCCCCTAATTTCCAAAACCTGCGCGGTTGGATACGCACTAGCTTTGGGCGTGGCAGAATGACATCCTAGGATCGTAAGTTTCAAGGTATTTCGTTTTAGAATCCGAGATCTCGCTCGATCGCTTCCATTTCTACAACATCAACCCCTTCTTGCAGCGTTGGCACCACGATCATTTCCATCGGGATGACGTCAGGGTTAATCGCATCATTTACGATGACGAACGATTGTTTGGTCTTTCGATGTAAGTTAGAAGTTTTTAGGAACAGCAAGAGTTCTTGTAGTTCAAGGTTTTTAAATTCTGAAAGGTCTATGATCACATTTTGCCCCTTGAATTTATTCGGAATTTGATATTCCAAGAAAGAGGCGAAATCGGTGACATCCCCTTTCTCGTCTGCCAATACAACATACGTATCGTGATTATTTATTTTCATGCGTTCGTTCAATTTTTGAAGCTAATAAATAGAGCACTGCCATGCGTATGGCAACTCCATTTTGTACTTGATCTAGTATGATCGCCTGTTCGCTATCAGCAACATCACTGGTAATCTCCACACCTCGATTGATGGGTCCTGGGTGCATAATCACCACTTCTTTCTTAAGACTATCGAGCAACGCTCTGTTGACACCAAATTGCTGGGTATATTCTCTTGTAGAAGGAAAATAACTAATATCTAATCGCTCATTCTGTATACGAAGCATATTGGCGACATCACACCACTCGAGTGCTGCTCGAAGGCTTGGCTCTACTGTAACATTTAATTCATTTATATACTTGGGAATTAAAGTGTTAGGGCCACAAACTTTAACTTCTGCTCCAAGTTTTTGTAAAGCGAAAATATTACTCAACGCGACTCTTGAATGAAGTATGTCTCCCACAATAACTACTTTCTTTCCAGCCACATCACCTAAACGTTCTCGAATAGAGTAACAATCTAGGAGCGCCTGAGTGGGATGTTCGTGGGCTCCGTCGCCGGCATTTACAATACTGGCATTAATGTGCTTTGATAAGAACACTCCGGCTCCCGGATTAGGGTGTCTCATCACAACCATATCGACTTTCATAGAAAGAATGTTATTCACCGTATCAATAAGGGTTTCTCCTTTTTTTACGGAAGAAGAAGCTGCAGAGAAGTTGATCACATCTGCAGAAAGGCGTTTTTCTGCTAATTCAAACGAAAGTCGGGTTCGTGTGCTATTCTCAAAAAATAGATTGGCAATCGTAATGTCACGCAATGAGGGCACTTTTTTGATCGGGCGATTGATCACTTCTTTAAAATGGTCTGCCGTTTCAAAGATCAGTTGAATATCAGCTTCTGTGATGTATTTAATCCCCAGTAAGTGATGTACGCTCAGTTCCTTCATAGTTTGGTTAACTCTTCACTAAATAAACGGCATCTTCTCCATCGTTCTCTTTCCAGTGCACTTTTACTTTTTCTTTATTGATGGCATCTACTTGTCGGCCTCGATAATCAGGCTGAATAGGCAGATTTCTACTAAATCGGCGATCGATCAAGGTGAGCAATTCGATTTCCGTAGGGCGTCCAAACGACTGGATCGCTGTTAAGGCAGCTCTTATACTCCTACCTGTATACAGTACATCGTCAATAAACACGACCTTTTTATCTTCAACAACAAAATTGATCTTTGTTTTATTAGCTTCCAGAGGTTTTTCGCTGCGGCGGAAATCATCACGAAAAAACGTAATGTCTAAATAGCCTAGTTTGATACCTTCAATATGATATTCTTTCTGAAGCAATTGCGCCAGCCGTTCCGCCAGAAATACTCCCCTGGGCTGGATGCCCACAAGAACGGTGTCTTCAAAGTTATCGTGATTTTCAATAAGCTGACAAGCCAGACGATGAAGTGCAATGTGTACTTCGGTAGCGTTTAACAACACTTTTTGGCTCATAGGAAGTCTGAATACTGTTCAGAAAGCAAATTTAAGGTAATTATTTGAAAAAAGGCTTTCTCTCAAGCTTTTTACAACAAGGAAGCGAGCAAGGCTATTTAATTCAAACGAATACAAAAAACAACCAAATGCTAAACTTGGTTGTTTTTTATAAATAGATAGGTAAGCATTTGTGATAAATGCAGAAGTCTATTCCTTAATTATCATTTGGTTGTATTGAATTTCTGGATGATCCTCAAATGTAACATTCAAAATATAAGCGCCTTTTGAGAGTGTATCCAGGTGAATTGTGTTTGAAGTGATGTCCGTAAAAGCCTTTATCAATCGACCGTCTAAGGTGTAGATGGTAAGCTCTTGGATCTTTTGATTAGCATTGTGTTCTATGGTCAAGACACCTTCCGTAGGATTAGGATACAGCACAAATGGCAGTGGTGCCTCTATGGAAGAAACTGAAAGATTTTCGCAATTGTTCATGAGCTCTACAAGCGAATTGTTTAGGTTTAAACGTCCTTCGGTTGTTGTAATCCCTTCCAGAGAAGGATTTGGATCTACTCCTGAAAAGATAAAATCACGTACAATTCTAGCCGCACGAGCAGGATCAGACATGGCTAGTTCTGCCAAATCTTGACAAGGCGCCGAATACAATAAAGCGATGGCCCCTGTAACATGTGGAGTGGCTCCGGAAGTACCTCCAAAACCGCCATACCCATTTCCGTTTTGAGTATTGTACGCCCCGGCTCCGTGAGCTCCAAGATCTATTGTTTCTGCTCCGTATCCGGCATTGGTCACCTTTGTATCTGAAATATCCATGTTGGTCACTGTAATTAGGTACTCACTGGGGCACGCCGTTGGGAGGTCCCCTACCACATCTACATCAAAGTTTCCGTTGATCGTAGCTCCACAGCTAAGTATACCGTTTTCTCCCATGGTATCATAAAGCATACACCAAAGGGGAGCGTCGGCAGGATCGCCAAAATCAATCCCCCAAGAGGCATTCGTAGAAACCACAAAGGCACCTTCTGCTCCATTAGTGTCATTGTAACGTATTCGTGCCTCTAGCGCATAGCTATAGGCTTCTATTACAGCGGCTTCGTTGGTGTTGAAATTATTTTTAATGACCATGAGTTTGACATCCCAGTTCACGCCGCTTACACCAATTCCATTATTTCCTTTCGCTCCAATAATACCGGCGACAGGGGTGCCATGACTTCCTCCTGAAATATTATCACTATTCGAAACAATACTCCATCCCAAATAATCATCCACATAATTATTATTATCATCATCAATGCCGTTTCCTGGAATTTCAGCTTCATTCACCCATAAATTATCTCCAAAATCTTCATGGGTAAGTTCAATACCATCATCTAACGGTGCTGCAACGATCACGTCTCCGTTCATCGTGGTGCCACCTGTGGTGATTTCCCAGGCCTCATCAGCATCAATATCGCCATCACTCGCTTGTTTGTATTGCCATTGATTTCCGAATAAAGGGTCATCGGGCTCTATGGCCCGCGACGTTATCTTGTGATTCTTTTGGGCTTCGAGTACCTGATTGACCTTGTATAGCTCATTCACAGCGTTGTTTTCTGTCACAGATGGCGCTAATTCTAGGAGCCAAATATTCATGGGTCTGGATACCAGTTTGCTCGACACGATAGGTATTGAAGCTAGTTCCTGTGTTAATGTGTCGGGGTTATAACCCTCATTGAATTGAACCAAAACTTCATTGGCTACGAATTCTGGTTCTTGGGCAATTCCTTGTGAACAAATAAACAACGTAAGGACTCCGAGTAGTACTTTTTTCATATTAATTGATATTTCGGGTTTGGACATTTCTGTTTTCTTGAGCTTCTTTTACAAGTTCAGAAGCTTTTAGTTCTTGTAGCAGTCTCGCGATAGTGATTTTTCGTTGATCGTACGAGAACAAATAGATATTTGTAGGTCTACTTACAAGCTTTTCAAATGCGAGGTTGTATTCTGAAAAATCATTCTCTAGTGCTGCTACGGTTGCCTTTTCCTCGAGCCGCACCAATACTGTTACCACCGGATCACTTTTGTCCTGCTTGCTCTTACAGCTGAAAAGTGAAAGAAAAAGAATGACATATAATATTCGGTATCCAGTTACTGAATTTAAAGGCATGATGTTGTTGTGATTGGTGAACAAAATACTAAATACTTTACGATAAAAAAACGCCGGTTCATTATTTTGAACCGGCGTTGCTATTTCTCGAATGAAAGAAGAAGTTACTTCTTACCTTCCATTTGATCTTTGATCTCTTGAAGTTTCGAGTTGGCATCACCAAGGGTTGGTTTTGCCTCTTCCGCTTGCTGCGCTGCTTTCTTAGCTGCTTGCTTCACGATCTTCGCTTCTTCTTCACGGTGGATCGTCATGTGCGACGCTACCACTTTCTTGAAATCTTTATTGAACTCGATGATCTGGAATTCAGCTTCTTCTCCTTTCTTAAGGCTAGAACCGTCTTCTTTCTCCATATGACGCTTTGGTACGAAAGCCGTGATATCGTCGTTAAACTTCACGGTAGCACCTTTGTCAACGATCTCTTCGATCTCAGCGGTATGCTTGCTTCCTACTTCAAACTCATCAGAATACTTGTCCCATGGGTTTTCTGTAGTTTGCTTATGACCTAAGCTTAGCTTACGTCCTTCCACATCTAATTCAAGAACGATCACCTCTAGAGTATCACCAATATTGGTAAATTCACTTGGGTGCTTCACTTTCTTGGTCCAGCTCAAATCGCTGATATAGATCAATCCGTCGATACCTTCTTCCAATTCTACGAACACACCAAAATTGGTGAAATTACGTACAATACCGCTGTGCTTACTTCCTACAGGGTATTTCTTAGTGATATCAGTCCATGGATCCGGAGTCAATTGCTTGATACCAAGACTCATCTTACGTTCTTCTCTGTCAAGGGTAAGGATTTCAGCATCTACTTCGTCTCCAACGTTCACGAAATCTTGGGCACTACGTAAGTGTGTAGACCATGACATTTCGCTTACGTGAATCAATCCTTCCACTCCTTCAGCCACTTCAATGAACGCTCCGTAGTCGGCAATCACCACTACTTTGCCTTTCACTCGGTCGCCTACTTTCAATTCATCTCCAAGCGCATCCCATGGGTGTGCTTTTAATTGCTTCAATCCTAGTTGGATACGCGTTTTGTCTTCGTCGAAGTCTAAAATTACCACGTTCAACTTCTGGTCTAGCTCTACGATCTCGTTCGGGTGGTTGATACGCGACCAGCTTAGGTCGGTAATATGCACCAATCCGTCGACACCTCCAAGGTCTACAAATACTCCATAAGAAGTGATGTTTTTCACCACACCTTCGAGTACCTGACCTTTTTCCAGTTGTCCGATGATCTCTTTCTTCTGCTCTTCGATATCTGCTTCGATAAGCGCTTTATGTGAAACAACAACGTTTTTGAATTCGTGGTTGATCTTTACCACTTTAAATTCCATTGTTTTTCCAACGTACATATCGTAATCACGAATTGGCTTCACGTCGATCTGTGATCCGGGAAGGAAAGCTTCGATTCCAAATACGTCAACGATCATACCTCCTTTGGTACGACATTTCACGTATCCGTTCACGATCTTACCATCGTCATGTGCTTCGTTTACGCGATCCCATGCCATGATGGTACGCGCCTTACGGTGCGATAGAATCAATTGTCCTGTGCTGTCTTCGCGTACGTCGATCAACACTTCCACTTTATCACCTACTTTAAGATCCGGATTGTAACGGAACTCGTTCAATGAGATAACGCCTTCGCTTTTCGCGTTGATATCAATGATCGCATCACGATCGGTAATGTGAATTACTTCTCCTTCTACCACTTCGTCATCTAAGGTGTCAACGAAATTTTCAGAAACGAGTTTTTCAAATTCGTCTAGTTTGGCATCTGCGATAGGGTCGATCCCTTCTTCGTAGTTGTGCCAGTCAAATTCTTTTAGAAATTTTTCAGGGTCACGCTGTTGTAATGATACCTCCTCTTGTGGAGTTTCTACTTTGGTTTCTTCAGCGGCAACCGCTTCTTTGTTTGCTTTATCAGCCATTTGTTATAGTTATTCTTTGCACAAGTGCTTCGAATAATGATTTGTATTCTGTGTTCTTACGGAAAGTGACGCGCGATCCCACAGAAGGGTTGTGTAAATTATTTGTTTCCTTTCTCTTTCTGATTATGCGCAAAAAGGGCTGCAAAAGTAGCGGTTTTCTTTTGATTTTCAAAAGCTTTCCTTTTAAATTATTCTTATTGAAATTCCTATCTTTAAAGACTAAACACCATCCATTATGAAACACTATTTTTTACTTTTTCTTTTTGTGGGCTTCGGAATGACCTCCGTGGCGCAGAAAAAAATGTCTGCTAATAAGAAAGCGGTCGTCGCTTCTGTCAATAAACACGAGGCAAAACTGAAAGAAATTAGCAATGCCATCTGGGCTAATGCTGAAATTGCTTTTCAAGAAACCGAATCTGCAAAATTGCTAGCCGATTATGCTGAAAGCAACGGATTCACTGTAGAACGCGGCTATGCCGATATCCCAACAGCCTTTATCGCCACCTACGGAAGCGGTGACCCTGTGATCAGTATTTTAGGTGAATTCGACGCCCTTCCCGGAATTTCTCAAAAAGCACAACCTACCAAATCTCCTTTGAAAGAAGGGGCTGCAGGACATGGGTGTGGGCATAATCTCTTCGGAACAGGAAGTTTGGGCGCCGCCATCGCGATCAAGGAACTCATGGAAGCCGGGAAGATAAAAGGAACCGTAAAGTTTTTGGGTACGCCAGCGGAAGAAAAGTTCTTCGGAAAACTCTGGATGGCGGAAGCCGGTGCTTGGGATGACGTGGATGTCAATATTAGTTGGCACCCTTCCGCAGCCACAAAAGCAGATGTACAAAGTTCTTTGGCTTTAGTAGACTTTATCGTTGAATTTGAAGGGCAAGCGGCACATGCAGCTTCTGATCCTTGGAACGGAAGAAGCGCGAGCGATGCGTTAGAACTGTATACCACCGGAATTAACTACTATCGCGAGCATATTCGCCCAACGGTACGAATTCATTATCATATACAAGACGGCGGACAAGTAGTGAATGTGGTACCGGATTATTCCCGACTCTGGGTACGGGTGCGAAATTCAGACCGAGAAGGTATGATGCCGGTCTATGAACAGGTAAAGAAAATGGCAGAAGGTGCTGCTATCATGGCGAATGTAGACTATAAAGTATCATTAGTTTCAGGGCTTCATGAAGTACTGGTGAATCGCAAAGGAGGCGCGATCATGCAAAAGAATCTCGAATTATTAGGTCCTATTGAATACACTTCCGAAGAAACCGCCTTCGGAAAGAAAATTCAAGAAGTCACCGGAAAACCACAAGTAGGTATGGATAGCGCCATCACTCCCCTAGAGGAAACTAAAGAACATCCGGGCGGAGGTTCCACCGATGTAGGAGATGTAAGCTGGAATGTGGCAAACATTAATCTTGGAGTGACCACAGCACCAAAAGACACGCCCTGGCATTCGTGGGCTGTAGTAGCTTGTGGAGGTATGTCGATTGGGCATAAAGGAATGCTCTATGCATCGAAGGCAATGGCCATGACTATGGTAGATTTATTCGAAAATCCCAAAATGGTAGAAGAAGTAAAAGCCGAGTATAAAGAACGAAAAGGCGATTATGAGTATAAAGCCATGATCCCTGAGGGTCCGCCGCCAATTGGTTCCAGCAATTAAACCCTGCCCGCAATTCGGTCTTGCGCCAATTGCAAAATGGTATGAAATTGGTCTTCGAGGTTCATTTCGCTATTATCAATAGCGATGGCATCGGAGGCCTTTTTTAATGGAGAATCTTCGCGTGTCGTATCAATATGATCACGCTCATTTACATTCTCAAGCACTTCTTCATACGTCACTTCATCACCGCGAGCTAGCAATTCTTTGTAGCGACGTTTGGCGCGCTCTTCGGCACTGGCAGTCATAAAAATTTTTAGATCGGCATTAGGGAGAACCACGGTACCAATATCGCGACCGTCCATCACCACGGTACCGCCTTCGGCCATTTTTTGTTGCTGTTCGACCAGTTTTTTACGCACTTCGGAAACGGTGGCAATCGGACTCACAAATTCAGACACGGCCATGGTTCGAATTTCTTTACTAACATTGCGACCATTGAGAAAAATCTCGTTAGCACCCTTGTTATTTTTCTTGAATTCCAACGAAATATCCGCAAGTGAATCGATTAACGCGGTCTTATTAAAATGGTCTTCCGAAATAAACCCTTTTTCCATGGCAAATAACGTGATCGCACGATACATCGCACCGGTATCAATGTAAAGGTAATGGAGCCAATCGGCTAATTGTTTGGCAACGGTACTTTTTCCTGTGGAAGAATAGCCATCAATGGCGATGGTAATATTGGGCATTTACTGAAGGTTTAGATTGAGTCCAAAAAAACTAGAACTTCCGGCCAAACTATACTGCGAGTAAGAATAACTAAGTCGTAGTTTATTCAACTTAATGGAAAATCCACCACTGAGTCCGGCAAAAGCTCGCTGCTCCAAGATACGTAATTCTTCTCCCCTACGCACATTATATCCCAATCGTAGATTGAAACCACTTTCCGGAAATAGCTCGATCCCGAAGATCATATGGCGCAAGGCATGATCAAAAAAATTGATATTCTCTTGAGTGGTGTTCCCCTCCAAATCGGTTTCATCCCGATTTGGGTTTGCAAAGGCGACGCGCCAACGTTGCATGTTTTCCAATGTAAAATGCCAACGCACCGGAACATTCTGAAGGGTTTGTGAGATTCCTAAAATAACTTCGAAAGGAAGTTTCTCGTAAGAATTCTCATACGGCGTGATCTGCGTTCCTATATTTCTGGCGACTCCGGTAATGTGCAGGTCCCAATCTTCATATACGTACATCACCCCGATATCCAAGGCGGCTCCAAAAGAGGTGTATTGTTCTAATTTGGAAGAAATCAATTTCAGGTTACCACCAATATGAAAATTTGTAAACGCCACATTTCTAGCATGTCCCACAGACAAGGCCACCTCGCCCCCACTAAATGTATTTGTAGCATTACCAAGTTCGTCATAACCGTCAAATTCACCGTAATTTACATAGGTAGCGCCAACGTGAAGTACCTGAGTTCTGCGGTCCCAGAGGTAGGCGTAGGCGGCGGTTCCGTAGTTCACATCGCCTAAATAGTTGACGTAGTTTAAGGACAATTGGTTGTCCATTTCCGGGTTGATGGCAGCCGGATTGAAAAGTCCCTGGGTAGGATCGTAATCGTAATTTGTCACTGTTTTCCCACCTAAGGCCGCTTGCCGCGGCGAATTCACCAAATTGAGAAACTGATAGGTAGCACGGCCACCCACCTGTGCCCAACAAGTCGTTGAAAGAAAGAATACGATAAGGGAAAATTTGTACAGGTGGTTCAAGGTGTTTTCTTTTTCCTGCCTTTAAAACGACTGCAAGTATAATTTATTTTTGAAGACAAAAGAAATCATGAGCAGGATTTCCTACTCATGATCATATCTTCTTTGCCATTATAGCAATTTTGGGTTTTTGACTTTCTGTTTTGTCAACGCGAGATCGAGTACATCGATCATGTCTTTTACGTAGTGAAAAGTGAGTCCTTTTAGATATTCATCTTTAATTTCTTCTATATCTCTTCGGTTATCCTCACACAGTAAAATTTCTTTGATGCGTGCTCTTTTCGCCGCTAAGATCTTTTCTTTAATTCCGCCCACCGGCAAGACCTTTCCGCGTAGCGTAATTTCCCCCGTCATGGCGATACTTTTCTTCACTTTCCGTTGGGTGAACAGCGAAACCAATGAAGTTAACATGGTGATCCCTGCGCTAGGTCCATCCTTTGGTGTCGCTCCTTCCGGAATGTGAATGTGTACATTGTATTTTTCGAAGATATCGGGATCGATGGATAACTGACTAGCATTCGATTTGATATACTCCAGTGCAATGGTAGCCGATTCTTTCATCACTTTTCCTAAGTTTCCGGTAAGTGATAGTTGGCCTTTTCCTTTTGACAGCGTTGATTCAATAAATAAAATATCACCGCCGACGCGCGTCCAAGCCAAGCCGGTTACCACACCTGCAACATCGTTGTTTTCATACTTATTGCGCTCCATTTTGGGGGCTCCTAGTACTTCGATCACGATATCATTGGTCACTTTTACATCATAAGATTCTTCCATAGCGATCTTCATCGCCGCATATCGTACCATTTTCGCGATCTGCTTTTCTAGTCCGCGTACTCCGCTTTCCCTGGTGTAGCCTTCTACGATCTTTTCCAGTTGTGGTTTCCCAATTTTCAGGTGTTTTTTTGTGAGTCCGTGTTCTTTTAATTGCTTCGGAAGCAAATGTCGCTTTGCGATCTCTACCTTTTCTTCAATCGTATAACCCGAAACTTTGATGATCTCCATTCGGTCTCTCAGCGCAGGCTGAATGGTACTCAAACTATTCGAAGTGGCAATGAACATCACCTTTGAAAGGTCATAACCTAGTTCCAGAAAGTTATCGTGAAATTCGCTGTTCTGTTCAGGGTCTAAGACTTCCAACATCGCAGATGAAGGATCTCCTTGGTGACTTGAAGAAAGCTTGTCGATTTCATCTAAAACGAAGACCGGATTGCTGGTCCCCGCCTTTTTCAAGTTCTGAATAATACGTCCTGGCATGGCGCCAATGTAGGTTTTACGATGGCCTCTAATTTCGGCTTCGTCGCGCAGACCACCCAGCGACATACGCACATATTCACGTCCTAAGGCTTCGGCTATGGATTTTCCCAAAGAGGTTTTCCCCACGCCCGGAGGTCCGTATAAGCACAGAATAGGCGATTTCATGTCGTTGCGAAGTTTCAAAACCGCCAGGTATTCGATAATACGTTCTTTCACATCGTCGAGTCCGTAGTGATCTCGATCTAAAATTTTCTTCGCACGTTTTAAGTCGAATTGATCTTCGCTGAATTCATTCCACGGCAGATCAATGATCAGGTCCAAATAATTTCGCTGAATGCTAAACTCGGCAACCTGTGGATTCATGCGCTGCAATTTGGAGATCTCTTTCTCAAAATGCTCAGCTACTTTTTCATCCCAGTCTTTTTTCTTAGCGCGTTCTCGCATTTCCTGAATTTCGGCCTCATACGAATTGCCACCCAACTCTTCCTGAATGGTTTTCATCTGCTGCTGAAGAAAATATTCACGCTGCTGTTTGTTAATGTCGCTCTCTACTTTCGATTGGATATCATTCCGAAGCGATAATTTTTGCAACTCCACATTCATGTGTTTCAGGGTTGCCAACGCACGCTCTTTTAAGTCATTGATCTCTAACAGACTTTGCTTTTCTTCGACACTAATATTGAGGTTTGAAGACACAAAGTTGATCAAGAACGAATTGCTTTCAATATTTTTTATCGCAAAGGAGGCTTCCGTAGGAATGTTGGGGCTATCCTTGATGATTTCTAAAGCGATCTCTTTAATAGAATCGATGATCGCATTGAACTCCTCATTATCCTGCGCAGGACGTGCTTCGTCTACTTTTCGAATGGAAGCTTTTAAATAAGGATCAGTTTCGATCAAGTCGGAAATCTCAAACCGTTTCTTTCCTTGAATGATCACCGTAGTATTTCCGTCAGGCATTTTTAAAACACGAAGAATACGCGCTACGGTCCCTACGGTATGAATATCTTTTAAACTAGGGTTCTCCTCTACTTCCTCCTTTTGTGCGACTACACCAATGGTCTTAGTGCCACTATTGGATTCGTTAATGAGCTTGATCGATTTATCTCTTCCAGCCGTAATTGGGATTACAACACCGGGAAATAAGACGGTATTTCGTAGCGGAAGAATCGGTAACGAATCCGGGAGTTCCTCACGATGCATGGCATCTTCATCTTCGGGGGTCATCAACGGGATCAATTCCGCATCTTCGTTAATATCTTGAAATGACAGACTGTCTAATGTTTTTAATTTTGATTGCGCCATAGCTAAGTTTGCGACATTATGACACCCAAGGTACGGTTCATAATGTGGTTCTGCATTAAAGTTTTTATAAAATTTCAGGAAAGCCCTTAAAAACTAGGAGATCCTTTCTTTTTCTATAAAGAGAGGTCAAGAGTTATGCCACTTCAGAAAAAAAATTAAAACAAGTGTAACATTATTGTTACCACAGTATCTTTATAGCAAACAATTGTTTTTTTGTCACTAACCAACTACGACATACAACCATTATTAGTTCTTTGTCAAGAAGGAAACCAACTCGCACAATTGGAGGTGTATAACCGCTACCAGCATGCGATGTTCAATGTTTCAAAGCGAATTGTAAAAGATTCGGCCATTGCGGAAGATGTGATGCAGGAGTCGTTTATTGCTGCCTTTCAGAAGTTAGACAGCTTTAAGGGCACGGCAACTTTCGGCGCTTGGTTGAAACGCATTGTGATCAACAACAGTTTGGTGCAGTACAAGAAGGAGTCGAAGTTCACCTCGTTAGAAGACGAATGGGTCGCCGACACTCCAGAAGTGCCTACCACCTATGCTGAAGATTCACAAGATGTGCAAACGCAACGGCTGCTGAACGCTTTGGAATCCTTACACGACCGTTATCGAACCATCTTAACCCTTCATTTTATTGAAGGATACGATTACGAAGAACTCTGTGAAGTGCTGGAAATAAGCTATGCAAATTGCAGAACGCTTATCTCGAGAGCAAAAGATAGTTTACGTAAAAAATTAAAAGTAGCATCATGAAGGAAGATTACATTACCGGCTTATTCGAACAACACAAAGGAAGTTTGGATATTCACGAAGCACCGCAAGGGCATCAGGCTCGGTTTATGAGCAGATTACAGGAAACCCCTGTTTCTCGAAAACGTACCGCTTGGTGGAAACCCCTGTCGATAGCAGCTTCGGTACTACTCATCTTAACGTTGGGCATGTTCCAATGGAATGGTAGTAGTGCAGACCAAGATTTAGCAAGTATTTCTCCTGAAATGGCGCAAACTCAATCTTTTTTTACCACCGCTATCAATGATGAACTCTCAAAACTAAAATCACTCGAGAGTCAGGATACCCAAAAAATGGTTGAAGACGCCTTACAGCAACTTTCCATTTTAGAAACCGAGTATCAATCCCTTAAAGAAGACCTTATCATTAGCGGAAACGATAAACGCGTGATCGCCGCGATGGTCAGTAACCTTCAAAATAGAATCACATTATTAGAACACGTTTTATCCAAAGTTGAAGAAATCAATAACCTTAAAGCCACACAAAATGAACTCATATTATAATATTCTCATCGCATTTTTGCTACTGCCTTTATTGGCGGGGGCTCATAATGATAAATTTAAAGGCAAGTACACCAAAGAAAAAACGCTTTCCAAAGAATATACGGTCAATGCGAATGCCGGATTGGAAGTGTCGAACAGCTACGGCAACATAGATATCGTTACCTGGAACCAGAATCGTACGGTGATCGAAGTGCGCATTCAGACCAATGGAAATAACGAAGAAAAAGTTCAAAAGAAATTGGAAGATATTGACGTAGAGTTTTCGGGAAATGGCACCCTTGTGAAAGCCAAAACCGTTTTTGACGGCAGAAAGAACTCTTCATGGAGCTGGTGGGGAAACAACAATAATAACGTTAAAATGCAAATTGATTATACCATCAAACTTCCGGTTGGAAACTCGGTAAACCTTTCCAATGATTACGGTGCGATCACTATCGATAAGTTAGAAGGAAACGCCAAAATTGATTGTGATTATGGCCAATTGAACATTGGTGAACTGATGGCCGATGACAACTATTTGAACTTTGATTACACCAAAAATTCTACGATCGCCTATATGAAGAGCGGAAAGATCAATGCAGATTATTCTGAATTCACCTTAGAACAGGTAGACCGCCTCGAATTAAATGCTGATTATACCGACAGCACCATTGAGGAAGCCAAATCACTAAATTACAACAATGACTACGGAAAGATTAATGTTGGCCAAGTAGGAGAACTCGTGGGGCGTGGGGATTACATTCCGCTACGTTTGGAAACCTTAAAAGGAAACCTCAATGTAAATACCGATTACGGTTCGGTACATATTGATCGAATCACTGCGGAAGGTGGTGATATTACCATTGATGCCGACTATGCCACTATTAAGATGGGCTTTGATTCGGGGTATAGTTTTAATTTTAAATTCGACTTATCCTATGCTAATTTTAAAGGAGAAGATAAAGTAACCGTCACCCAATCGGTGAAAGAAAATCACGGCCGGAAAGTACAAGGATATCACGGCAGTAAGAGCAGTAGAAATTTGATTTCTATCAACTCAGATTACGGAAATGTAAGTTTTGAATAACAACAAATAACAATAATCATTTAAAAATCAACTTCAAATGAAAGCACTAACTAAAACAGTACTTCTTCTCTTCAGTACGCTTTTATTAAGCGTACCCGCACAAGCACAATGGGGATGGGGAGATCGCGTAAAAGGGAACGGGAATATTACCACCAGAACGGTTTCCACCGGAAACTACGATGAGATCAAAGGCGTTGGCTCTATTGATATCCACCTACGTAAAGGTTCCGAAGGAACAATTACCGTAGAAACAGACGAAAACATTCAAGAATATGTAGAAATTGAAGTGAGAGGAAATGCGTTGACCGTTAAGATCGAAAAAGGCGTCAATGTTTCTTCAAAGCACGGCGTGCATGTTACCGTACCCTTCAACGATATTTCTGAAATTTCTTTAGTAGGCTCTGGAGACATTGACACCCAAGACCCTATTTCTGTTGATGAATTAGAATTGAAGATCGTAGGGTCGGGAGATGTGATTCTAGATGTGAATACCGGGAAACTTGAAGCCGATATTACCGGTTCGGGAGATATCGAATTAGAAGGAAAGACGGTTGATCTCGAAGTGAAAGTGAATGGTTCCGGAGATTTTCATGGGTATAAGTTAATGGCCGACAATGTTCAGGCAACCGTTTCCGGTTCGGGTGATGTAGAAGTATATGCCAAGAACAACATTCGGGCGCGGGTGAACGGCTCAGGCGATGTGTATTACAAAGGAAATCCGGCGCAAAAAGACACCAAAGTTTCAGGATCAGGTGATATCACGATGCAGAATTAACATTTGCATTCTTAGTACATTTGAAAACCGCTTCATTCGAGGCGGTTTTTTTATGCCTTCCGCGGAACTCGAAACAGCAACAGTAACCCTACAATAAAGAATAGTATGAAGAATAACACCGCGTAGCGAATGCTTCCGGTTACTTGTGCTACATATCCATAACTAAACATACCGATAACGATCCCAATTTTTTCCGAAACATCGTAAAAACTAAAATACGACGCCGTATCTAACGCTCCTTCCGGAATGAATTTAGAATACGTAGAACGTGATAACGATTGAATTCCACCCATCACCAGCCCAACTACCGCTGCGGTGGCATAAAATTGATACGGTGTGGTAATGGTATAGGCATAAATACAAATAGCGATCCAAATGACATTCAATACCATCAACGTGGGAATATTACCAAAACGTGCCGAAGATCGAGACGTAAGAAACGCTCCCAACACCGCAACTAATTGGATTAAAAGAATGCTTACAATGAGTCCGACGGTCGCATCGGTAGCGCCCCAATCAAGTTCTTCGATCCCAAAATAGGTGGCGACTAACATAATGGTCTGTACCGCCATGCTATAGACAAAAAAGGCTACCAAATAGCGTTTTAAGGCGAGGTTGTCTTTCATTTTTCGCCAAATAGTGCGCAATTCTTTAAAGCCATTGAAAAGCAGGTCACGCTTAAATTTTTGTTTTTTATTGCCTTTCGGAAGGTAATAATAGGTATACTGACTGAACCCGATCCACCACACACCGGTAAGTACAAACGATAAACGTGTAGGCAAGCCTTCATCTTCAAAACCGAAGGTGTCGTGCATCAAGATCATCGCCAAACATACCAACAACAAAATAACGCTACCAATATATCCTAGCGAATACCCTTTTGCACTGATGCGATCCTGTTGTTCCGGAAACGCTATATCCGGTAAATACGAATTATAAAAAACCAAACTAGCCCAAAACCCGATGAGTGCTAAAAAGTAGCATAGGAGTCCGAACCACAAGTATTCCAAAGAAAACCAAAAAAGACCGATGCAGGAAATGGCTCCCAGATAACAAAAGAACTTCATAAAGATCTTTTTGTTTCCTACGTAATCTGCAATTCCGCTTAATAACGGACTCAATATCGAGACCATTAAAAAGGCAGCAGCAGTCACATAGCTAATAAGCGTATCATTATTAAAATCGAATCCTAGAAATGTGACGGTATCGTCGAGAATATTGCCTTGTTCATCCTTCACGAGCGTTAATGCTCCATAGAAGATCGGAAACACCGCCGAAGCGATCACTAAACTATACACAGAATTGGCCCAATCGTAGAACGCCCAGGCATTCAGTAATTTTTTATTTCCTTTCGGTAACGGTGATTCCATTGTAACTAATTAGGGCGACCAAAAAACGGTCGCCCTAAAGTAGTGATTATAATGTTATCTATGGATTAAGATTTAAATTTCGTCACGCCGTACTTTCTCCCTTCCGCACGTGCCTGAGGCGCCCATTGCATAATATTGTTGATACGCGTGCCACTGGACGGGTGGGTGCTCAAAAATTCTGGTGGGGCTTGTCCTCCGGCATTCGCCTGCATGCGTCTCCAAAGATCAGCTGCCACTAAGGGGTCGTAGCCGGCAATCGCCATCAGGGTGAGTCCGATTTGATCGGCTTCACTTTCGTGCTTCCTGCTAAACGGTAGGGTCACTCCTAAGGTGGTTCCCAATCCATACGCCTGATTAATAATTTCAGCATTTTCAGAATTAGAAGTAGCCACCCCTACGCCAACAGCTCCCAGGGCCTGCAACTGCGCGGCGCTCATACGTTGCTGTCCGTGATTCGCCAAGGCATGTGCCACCTCGTGTCCCATGATAGCCGCTACGCCGGCTTCATTTTGAGCGATCGGCATGATCCCCGTGTAAAAAACGATTTTTCCACCCGGCATACACCATGCATTTACGGTTGGGTCTTCAATAAGGTTGTATTCCCAACGATAATTGGTCAAGTAGCCTGCATTTCCATTAGCAGTGAGATAACGTTCAGCAGCTGCGGCTATCTTTTGGCCCACATTCTGTATCATTTGAGCATCAGCAGTACCTCTAACCACTTTATTTTCCGATAAAAATTGATTGTATTGCTGAAAAGAGGCCGGAAATATTTGAGAATTAGGTACAATAGCTAGAGTTGATTTTCCGGTAAATGGATTGGTAGCGCAAGAAACCATGAAAAGAAACATGGCAGTTATTGAGAGGGTCGTTTTATAATTCATAATGTGATTGTTTCAAATATTTAAGACTAAAGTACATAGATTTTTAGGGTACTAATCTTAAAGAAAAGTTATTTACACTCTAAGCGCTGAGGAAACTTGTATATTTATGGAACGACTTTTGATTCATCTACCGAAAAGAACTCTATTATGAAAAAAATACTTTCCCTACTTGCTTTATTTTCTATTGTCTTATTTTCCTCATGTGAAGGAGATCCGGGACCTCCGGGACCTCCGGGCGAACCTGGGATCAATATTCTAGGACAAGTGTTTGAAGCCAATGTAACCTTCAACAATGGAAACGGATTTCAACGATTGATCACGATTCCTTCTAATATTGAAGTTTTTGAAAGCGACGTCATTTTAGTGTATTGGCTAGAGGATGTGGTAAGTGACACCTCCGGCGGAACTATTGATGTATGGTCGCAATTGCCACAGACGATCTACTTAGACGGTGGCGGTTCGTTTCAATATACGTTCAATCATACCTTTATCGATGTTTTACTATTTCTTCAAGGAGATGTTGATCTAAATTCGTTAGGAAGTGGCTTTACAGACGACCAAATCTTTAGAATTGCCGTAGTTCCTTCAGAATTTGGTTCTGCAGACCTAACCATGGAAGAACTTATGAGCAACTCAGAAATTGAATTTGTTGATATAGAAAACCTTGAAAATTAATATGTTAAAACCTTGTGCAATACTCTCTGCCATATTCTTGTTGATTTCCTGTAATTCGAAAGCACAGGACAGCGAAAAAGCTGACTCCTTCCCTGTTTCCAAATCAGAAGCCGAATGGAAGGCTGAACTTACCGACCTAGAATTTCAAATACTTCGAAAAGAAGGTACCGAACCTCCGTTCAGTAGTGAATTGAATAAGAATGAAAAAGCTGGAACCTATGTATGTGCGGCCTGTCAAACACCTGTCTTCAAAAGTGAACATAAGTTTGATAGTGGCACCGGATGGCCAAGCTTTGATCGTGAAGTAGAAGGGAATGTGGCGTTTTCAACCGATTATAAGATTGGGTACGCTCGTACGGAGGAGCATTGTGCCACTTGCGGCGGACATTTAGGACATGTGTTTAATGATGGACCTTCCGAAACTACCGGAAAGCGTCATTGTATCAATGGAGCTGCTTTAGACTTTATTCCGAAGAATGATGAATAAATCAAAAAGTAGCTATCCTGTTCAAAAAACAGAAGCCGAATGGCGAGAATTATTAGGCCCTGATCGCTACCGAATTCTGCGAGAAAAGGGAACTGAGCGTCCCTTTACCGGAACCTATAATTTATTTTTTGAAGAAGGAACGTACGTGTGTGGAGCCTGTCACACGCCGCTGTTTGAAAGCGACCACAAATTTGAAAGTAAATGTGGGTGGCCGTCTTTTGATGAAGCCAAAGAGGGTGCCATAGAGTATGTGAGAGATACGACGCATGGGATGATCAGGACAGAGATCTTGTGCGCTAATTGTGGTAGTCACTTGGGTCATGTGTTTAACGACGGACCCACAGAAACTGGACAACGCTACTGTGTCAACTCACTTTCCGTAGATTTTAAAGAATAAACGCTTAAAAATAATGAGTAGAAGCACCTTGTAGCTCAAGGTGCTTTTTTCGTTTAGTAGAACCCTTCGCCATTCAGCGAACATTTCGTAAATTCGTGGGCTCAAAGAACAGACAAACACCATACCATGAGTAAATATGATATCATTGTTGTAGGAAGCGGGCCCGGAGGATATGTTACGGCCATTAGAGCTTCACAATTAGGATTTAAAACCGCCATTGTAGAAAAAGAAAGCTTAGGAGGCGTATGCCTCAACTGGGGGTGTATTCCCACCAAAGCGTTGTTGAAGAGTGCTGAAGTTTTTGATTATCTGAATCATGCTGAAGATTACGGATTAAGCGTGAAAGAGGCTGATAAAGATTTTACCAAAGTGGTAGAACGCAGTCGTGGCGTTGCCGATGGAATGAGCAAAGGCGTTCAATTCTTAATGAAAAAGAACAAGATCGATGTCATTGAAGGCTTCGGAAAGATAAAACCCGGAAAGAAAGTGGATGTGGATGGAAAAGAATATTCCGCAGACCACATCATTGTTGCAACAGGGGCGCGTTCACGCGAACTTCCAAACTTGAAACAAGATGGTGAAAAAGTGATCGGTTATCGAGAAGCGATGAGCTTGAAGAAGCAACCCAAAAGCATGATCGTTGTGGGAAGTGGTGCCATTGGAGTGGAATTTGCCCACTTTTATAATACGATGGGCACCGAAGTAACCATTGTTGAATTCTTACCCAATGTAGTTCCCTTAGAAGACGAAGAAGTGTCAAAACAATTTGAGCGATCCTTTAAGAAAGCGGGAATTAAGGTAATGACAAATTCTTCAGTAGAAAGCCTTGATACTTCCGGAAAGAATGTAAAAGCGACGGTAAAAACAAAAAAAGGAGAAGAAACGCTTGAGGCGGAAGTGGTCCTTTCCGCAGTCGGTATTAGTGCAAACTTGGAGAACATCGGGTTAGAAGACGTTGGTATTGTAACCGATAAAGGTAAGATCCTTGTGAACGATTGGTATCAAACCAATATTCCGGGTTATTATGCCATTGGTGATGTAGTTCCCGGTCCGGCTTTGGCGCATGTCGCTTCCGCGGAAGGAATTACCTGTGTTGAAAAAATTGCCGGTATGCATGTGGAGCCGATCGATTACGGAAACATCCCCGGATGTACGTATGCAACACCTGAAATCGCCAGCGTAGGTATGACCGAAAAGCAGGCCAAAGAAGCCGGATACGAACTCAAAGTTGGTAAATTTCCTTTTTCGGCTAGCGGAAAAGCTAGTGCTGCCGGAAAGAAAGACGGTTTTGTAAAAGTGATCTTCGATGCGAAGTACGGAGAATGGTTAGGCTGCCATATGATTGGTGCCGGAGTGACCGATATGATCGCCGAAGCAGTTTTAGGAAGAAAACTAGAAACTACGGGACACGAAGTACTGAAAGCCGTGCACCCCCACCCTACGATGAGTGAAGCGGTGATGGAAGCCGTTGCCGATGCCTACGATGAAGTGATTCATTTATAATTAAAATCAGAGAATAAAAACCTCGGCCATGACCGAGGTTTTTTTATGCTTTATTTTGAGCGACAAAGCTTTCTATGGCCAGCTCGTAACTTTGGAGTCCGAAGCCCACGATCACCCCCTTAGCTCCTTGTGCAATATAGCTTTGGTGTCGGTAGCCTTCTCGTTGGAAGGTGTTGGAGATATGTACTTCTACCACTGGAGTTTCAATCGCTTTTACAGCGTCTCCGATTCCAATGGAGGTGTGAGTATATGCAGCCGCATTTAAAATAATTCCGTCGTAGGAATAGCCAACTTCCTGAAGCTTGTCGATGAGCTCACCTTCGATATTCGACTGAAAGTGTGCCAGTTCTACGTCTTTGTATTTGAATTGTAATTCTGAAAAGAAATCATCAAACGATAAGTCACCATAGATATCGGTTTCTCGTTTTCCGAGGAGGTTTAGATTGGGGCCGTTGATGATGATGAGTTTCATAGCTTCAAATATAGAAAATAAAAAACGGGATGTTTAAGGACATCCCGTGATAAAATATGGAATTAGGAATATTAGTTAAATCGATACCCTAGTCCTGCATTAAAGAAGTCTATTTTTGATGTGATCTGTGCGTTATCGGGGCCGTTGAAGTAGTTGTTTAACTGAAACACATATTTAGCATTCACATAGACTTTAGAAGTAATGTCGAAGCCAACTCCAGCACCGGCACCAATATTGAACTTGGTGAAGTCTTCAAATATTTCTTCAAGCGTATAAGTAATTTGTGGTCCGGCTTGTAGATAGAACTTGTTTACCGGATAGAATTTGATCATTAAAGGAGCTTGTAAAAAGTTGGAACCGTCAATACTCATAAATACGAGATCTGCAGCAAAATGAAGTTTTTCAGTAATTTCGTTATTTATGGTTATTCCTCCATAGAGACCGCTTTGTCCCTCTGAATTCTTATCGCCCATAATGGTTAGCTTTGCATTACCATTAACATATCCTGCGGTTACACCAAAACTTGTATTTTGACCAAAAGATACTGCAGTAAAAGCGATAAAAAGTAATCTAAAAAGTAATTGTTTTCTCATGTTTTAATAAATTGATTTCAGACAAATAAACTTTATTTGAAAGCGCTAGCAAAATTAAAGTTGTTGCTCCTCTGTTATATTCCTGAAGATGATTTCGTTACCCCTAAAACTTTAACATTTCGCAGCAAGACATAAAAAAAGCGAGACGTTTGGTCTCGCTTTATAGGTTTTTTAGGGGATCTGATTAATTAAATCCAAATTCAACTCCGAAAAGAACTGCTGAAACGGTTATACCATCACCAGCTATTCCAGAATATCCTAACGTAGCCGCAACCGGACCGAAATCGTATAATGCGTGGGGTTTATAATAGAAACCACCATCAAGACCATCACTTAAGCCAACAGCATATCCAAGATCTGCACCGAACCAAAAGTTATCCACCGGACTAAATCGAGCGGTACCAGAAATCGGCAAAAAGGTTTCATCCCTACTTATATCATCCCCAAGAATATTAGTGAAGGTTTCACCAAAGAAGTGCTGTACTCCGGCAGACGGTCCCGCTTGAAAGCTGTCATTGATCTCAAAGAGATAGCCCAACTCAACTGCTATAGCAAAAACTGTGAAGTTATCGGCATCGCCAACTGGAACTCCACCTTGGGCGCCTACCCTAAATTGATTTTGTGCTTGGGTCATGCCCATCGCAAAAATGGCAAATAATCCTAATAGTACTAATTTTTTCATTTTTAAAAGGTTTGGTTAATAGACACTTAAATTACAAAAATTTATTTAGCTGCTTTTAGGGCATCTGCCGTACTTATGAACAGAAATAATAACAGGGCCCTAGGGCCCTGTTGTATATCACAATATGATATGTTATTAGAATTTAAATCCTACAGATAGCGATAATACGGAGTTGACAAGGTCATCTTCAACATCTTCTCCTTGCGCATCATCAACATCTTCCGGTACATTACTGAGCCCGTAGATGTAGCGTCCTTGAAAGAATAATCCGTTATCCAATTGGTAGGCTAAACCACCGCCGATTCCCAAATCAAAGCCCGAAACTTCGTCTTTGATATCATCTTCACCAGTAATTTCAAAATCACCATCAGTATCGCCGCCAGTCACCTCGAGTTCCTGTTTTGCATTGATATTAAAACCAAATTGAGGTCCGGCCTCAATACTAAGGCCATCTATCAAATAGAATTTAGCCATCACGGGTACATTTAAGTAGTCTAGCTTCACTTTTGTTTCAAATTCGGTACCATCGAAGGATTCTTTTGATTGTAGTCCTTGTTGTGAGTACACCAACTCGGGCTGAATTGCAAATCGTTCACTCAACGGTATTTCCGCTAAGAAACCAACATGAAATCCGGTTCGCCCGTCGGCATCTTCCAAGGCCTCCCCAGAAAGCTTAGCAAAGTTCACACCTGCTTTTGCTCCCAGTTTTACATCTTGGGCAATCATCGTAGATGTTCCGAAAATTAGAGTTGTTGCTACTAATAACACATACTTTTTCATAAGGGTTGTTTTAAAAGTTTGGTCAAATCTATAAAGTGTTTCGCCACCTTTTTCCCAACAAAACCTTATAAAATCCTTAAACTATTATAAAAAAGAATATCCCAGAGACAAGGTAAACACACTGTTATTACTCTCGTCAAAGACGGGACCGTCTGAGATAGAATTGATTCCGAAGTTATACCGTCCTTCCAAGCGTAATCCAAGAGGAATATCGAGTCCGAGTCCTACCACTCCTGAAAAGTCAAAATTGTTCGTAGCAATATCGTTTACCACTTCTCCGGCTCCTGTTTGCGTATCATCATTGATAAGAACACCAAACTGCGGTCCTATTTGTGCATGAAATCCTTTCGCAATGTATAATTTTAAAACAATAGGAATATTAACATAATCTAAGTTAAATTCTCCAGCGTCAAGCTCGGCACCTTGCTGAGAAAATAGCACGTCGGCTTGCATTCCCACATTGTCGTTAAACTTTCCGCCAACAAATCCTCCTACTACAAAACCGGTTTTGTTATCAAATCCGCTTGCATCGGTAACATTAGAAAAGTTCACACCGGCTTTAACTCCTAGGTCGAGTCCTTGTGCGCTTACTGAAGTTGCTGCAAAAAGAAGGCAAATAGCAATACATAGATGTTTCATAATGAGTTGTTTTTGAGTTACTGTTATTTAAATATACTTGATAAACGGGAATCAAGACGGTTATATTCTTTAATTTTTCTTTTTTTTCAGTACTGAAAAAAGTATCATCGTACTATGAAATGGCAAGAAGCGCTTCAGGAGTATACCCGGTATTTGCGATTAGAGCGTGGGCTTTCGCAAAATACCATCTCAAATTATACGTTCGATATCGAAAAATTATCAAATTGGCTGGAGGCACATGATATCAAAGAAACGCCTATTGCTATTTCAGAAAAGACAATCCAGGAATATCTCTATGAAGTCGCCAAGAATATTAGTCGGGCAACACAAAGCCGATATCTTTCCAGTTTGCGTGGCTTTTTTACATTTTTGAATTTTGAAGGGTATCGCGATACCAATCCGCTAGCTTTAATGGAGAGTCCGAAACTTGGTAGAAAATTACCGGACACCTTATCCATTTCCGAAATTGACCAATTAATTGGCGCCATTGATCTTAGCAAACCACAGGGCGAACGCAATCGAGCGATGTTGGAAACACTATATGGTTGCGGATTGCGGGTTTCTGAATTAGTAACGTTACGAATTTCAGATCTTTATTTTGAGGAAGGATTTATACAGGTGTTAGGGAAAGGAAACAAACAACGACTTGTTCCTATTGGTGCTGCTACCATGAAATACATTACTCTTTATAAAAATGAAGTTCGAAATCATCAAGAAGTTGTTGCTGCCTTTCAAGATACATTGTTTCTGAACCGCCGCGGAAAAGGACTCACGCGGGCGATGGTGTTTACCATTGTTAAGAATGCTGCGGAAAAAGCAGGCATTCGCAAAAATGTGAGTCCGCATACCTTCCGACATTCTTTTGCCACCCATTTACTTGAAAATGGTGCGGATCTTCGGGCCATTCAACAGATGCTAGGTCATGAAAGCATTACCACCACTGAAATCTACACACATCTTGACAAAACACATCTCACCAAAGTCCTTCACACATTTCACCCTAGAAGAAAGGGTTAAAAATAAGCTAAACACGCGCATTTTCTTTCAGAAATTGAGAGGGTTCATTACTTTCAGAAGATAACTTGAAAATCAAAAAAATGAAAACCTTACAATTCGATAATAAAGATACTGTTCACGCCATTGGACTGGGAACGTGGAAGAATAAAGGAAATGACGTAAAAAATGCGGTGAAAGAAGCTTTGCATGCCGGATTTCGCCATATAGACACTGCGGCCATCTATGGAAACGAAGAAGAGATTGGTGAAGCCTTGGCGGAAGTATTTGCAGAGGGAGAAATCAATCGCGAGGATGTTTTTGTAACCTCCAAATTATGGAATGATGCACACCAAAAAGGGTATGTAATTCCAGCTATACAAGACTCACTTAAAAAATTACAATTAGATTACTTAGACCTCTATCTTATTCATTGGCCGGTCGCGTTGAAACCGGGTGTTCATTTTCCACGAAAAGCAGACGACTATCTATCTCCGGAAGAATGCCCTATTAGTGAGACTTGGGAGCAAATGGAGCAAATTAAAAAAGAGGGGTTGGCAAGACATATAGGAGTTTCAAACTTCAGTAAGAAAAAACTGCAAGACCTGGTTGCCAAGTCGAATATAAAACCTGAAATGAATCAGATAGAAATGCATCCGCTCTTGCAGCAACCGGAATTAGTTGACTATTGCAAAGAAGAAGGAATCTTTATCACGGGATACTCTCCGCTAGGATCTGGAGATCGTTCTGAGGACATGAAAGCAGCGGAAGAACCGAGCTTGATGGAACTTTCTGAGATCAAGAATATTGCTAAAAAACATAATGCCACCCCAGCGCAGGTATTGATCAATTGGCAAACCGAGCGTGGTACAGCGGTCATTCCGAAGGCAACTTCCAAAGAACATATTGTTGCCAACTTTCAGGCAGCGCGCATCGCGTTAGAGGAAGAAGACATGCAATTGATCACAGAATTAGATAAGAACTTTCGCTTTATTACGGGTAAATTCTTTGAAGAACCTGAAAAGGGCTATGACAATATCTACGATGAATAAATGAAAAGCAATAAAAAAGCCTCCATTTTGGAGGCTTTTTTTATTTAGCAATATTGACTGCTCTCGTTTCTCGAATGACCGTTACCTTCACTTGCCCAGGATAGGTCATGTCGGTTTGAATTTTCTGTGAGATCTCAAACGAAAGTTGTGAGGCTTTCTCATCGCTCACTTTTTCACTTTCTACGATAACTCGCAATTCGCGCCCTGCTTGGATGGCGTAGGCTTTATTTACGCCATTAAAGCCAAAAGCGATGGATTCTAAGTCTTTTAAACGCTGAATGTACGAATCAAGAACTTGGCGCCTTGCTCCAGGACGTGCACCACTAATGGCATCACATACCTGAACGATGGGCGATAACAGATTGTTCATTTCAATCTCGTCGTGATGGGCTCCAATCGCATTACATACATCTGGTTTCTCTCCGTATCTTTCGGCCCATTGCATTCCCAAGATGGCGTGAGGAGTTTCGGTTTCAGTTTCCGGTACTTTTCCGATGTCGTGTAAGAGTCCAGCCCGCTTTGCCAGTTTGGCGTTGAGTCCGAGTTCCGAAGCCATTACACCGCAAAGTCGTGCAACTTCCCGTGAGTGATGTAATAAGTTTTGTCCATAGGAAGAACGATAGCGCATGCGTCCCACCGCTTTGATTAGTTCGGGATGGAGTCCGTGAATTCCCAAATCAATAACCGTTCGTTTTCCTACTTCAAGGATCTCTTCTTCGATCTGTTTGGTGGTTTTTCGAACAACTTCTTCAATACGTGCCGGGTGAATTCTTCCGTCGGTTACCAATTTGTGTAACGAAAGACGGGCAATTTCTCGACGCACCGAATCGAAACACGACAAGATGATCGCTTCCGGAGTATCATCCACAATGATCTCAACTCCCGTTGCGGCTTCAATCGCACGAATATTTCGCCCTTCACGACCGATGATCCTTCCTTTTACATCGTCACTTTCTAGGTTGAAAACAGAGACGCAATTATCGATGGCTTCTTCGGTACCAATGCGTTGTATTGCATTGATTACGATCTTTTTAGCTTCTTGTTGTGCTGTCATCTTCGCCTCTTCCAAAGAAGATTGAACAAATGCCATGGCATCTGTTTTCGCTTCTTCCTTCAGGCTTTCCACAAGTTGTGATTTGGCGTCTTCCGCAGAAAGGCTTGAGATCACTTCTAATTGCTCGATCTGGCTCCGATGTAAGCGATCTACCTCTTGTTGGCGTTTGTCCAGCACTTCTAGACGCTCATCGTACTCCGACTTTTTCTTTTCGAGGGTAGCGTTTAATTTTTTGTTCTTAGACAATTCACTAGAAACCTGCGATTCTTTGTCTCGCGTACGTTTTTCGCTATCGGAAATCTTTTTATCCCGATTCATGATCACTTTTTCGTGCTCAGCCTTTAGTTCTAAGAACTTCTCTTTGGCCTGTAGAATTTTATCTTTTTTAATAGACTCTGCCTCAACATTTGCCTCTTTTATGATCGATGCCGCCGATTTTTTTGCGGATTTTACCATATGAGACGCACGGTTTCTTTCTAAAAGCTTTGCGATAAGAAACCCCACTCCTATTCCTGCGATGCCTGCTATTATAATGGTAATAATACTTTCCATATTACTTCGCTTTGATGTATAAAAAAAGCCTACATTAATAGCTGATTTTGATTAAACTCCTTAAAAACAAGTTTAGGGCTAACAAACTGGTCAAGTATCCGCTCAAAGACGGCTCGCTTTTACAGCTTAAACTCACCCTTTTTAAAGAATTCGTGTTGAGTTTACCAAATGTGTATTAATGTAGGCAGTAACCTTATTTTATTTTAAAGAACGTTACGATAAATGTTCTTGCAGTACTTGATTAAGTTCCTCTAATTGTGTCTTGATCTGTTCCTGCTCATTCTCGTTATCAATCCCTTTTTGCTCTACTTGTGCGGCAAACTGTAAGGCGCTCATGGCCAAAACATCCTGTTTGTCGCGTACGGCATAGCTTTTTTCAAATCGTTGGATCATTGCGTCAATTCGTTTCGCGGCTTTCCGCAGGCCTTCCTCTTGTTCCGGTTGAATGGTTAGCGGATAGACCCGATCTGCAATGGATATCTTGATTTTTAAAGGGTTCGACATTATTTTTAAGTTATTCGGAAAGTTGTACGATACATTCGTCTAACTCCCGAATTAAAGCATTTATTTTAAGCTTTGTATCTTTTTTATATTGATTGCTGCCAAGCATTGAATTTGCCATTTGCAACGAAGAACACTGTTCTTGCCAGGAGAGGATTTCGCGTTGTAATCGTTCGTCCTCAGCTTTTAGTTGTTCGTTCTCTTCAGCTAATTGTTTATTTTGATGTTTCAGCTTTTCATACCGGTGCAACAATTTGCTCACTTTATTCTCAAGAGCATCAACAATTTCCGAAAGATCGTTCATCGCAATTCAATTCAATACGCTTCATACAAAGTTAACATACCCCACCAAATAACCAAGTGCTTTTCCTTAATTTTTTGTATTATTGACCTTCCTGAACAATAAAAAACGCAACTTCCCATTTAATTCTTAGAACTCTATTTTTATGCGGATTTTTATGTTATTGTTTTTGTCTGCCATTGCTATCGTGCAAGGCCAAGAACAACTTCCCCAAGATTATTTTCAAAACCCTTTAGACATCCCATTAATCCTTTCGGGTAGTTTTGGGGAATTGCGAAGCAACCATTTTCATAGCGGACTCGATATTAAAACACAACAGCGTCGCGGCTTACCGGTATACGCCGCAGCTGATGGTTTTGTGAAGCGCATTAAAGTCTCTGCTTTTGGCTACGGAAAGGCGCTGTACATTCAACATCCTAATGGCTATAATACTGTCTATGCGCACCTCCAACGGTATGCAGGACCTATCCAAGAGTATGTGAAGGGCCAACAGTACGAAAAGGAAAGCTATGAAATAGAACTGTTTCCAGACAGTGAGGTGTTAGCGGTGAAGAAAGGAGATTTGATTGCTTATTCCGGCAACAGCGGAAGTAGTGGCGGCCCTCACCTCCATTTTGAGATTCGCGATGCGGCTTCGCGCCCTATGAATCCTATGTTATTCGGTATTCAAGTACCCGACTCAAAACCACCTTTAATTAATTCGGTATATGTCTATCCGCAAAATAATGCGCATGTAAATGGCAGTGCCAATCCTATGAAACTTCGCTTGATGCTTCAAAACAATGGTTCGTATAAAACAGAAGCCATTGAGGCGAATGGCCTGTTGGGCTTCGGAGTTTCTACCAATGATCAATTGGATGGCGCGTCTAATAAAAATGGCGTCTATACCATCAATACCACCTTCAACGGGGTTCCCACGTTTGGAATTCAATTTGACCGGTTTTCCTTTGCGGAAACCCGATACTTGAATCGTTATATTGATTACGGACACTACCGTACCGATCGGGAGCGTGTTCAGAAGTTATTCCGCGAAAGCAATAATCCGCTAAGCTTGATCCTACAAGAAACCAATAGTGGATACGTTGACATCGCCGAAACCTATAATGGCATGTACACGATCGAGATCACAGATTTTGCTGCTAATAAAACAACCATTACCGTCCCAATTAAAGGAAAGAAAGTACTTTCCGTCCCTTCTGCAGACCGAAACGAAACCAATGATTACGTTTATGCTGATCAAAGTACGGCGATAACTACTGGCAAATTTAGTGTGTTTATTCCTTCTAATGCGCTTTATGAAGATGTGTACCTCGATATTAGTAGTAAAGGAGATACGCTATTTCTACACGAAGATACCGTCCCGATCCATAAGAACATCTCAATCTCTATTGATGCCTCTAATTATGCATCACAAGATCTGGATAAAATGTATATCGGTAGGCTGAACTACAGAGGACAACCGTACTACACCACAACGTATAGAAACGGTAATAAGCTTACCGCCAAGACCAGAACTTTTGGAAAGTATACGCTTGCTACAGATACAACTCCTCCAACGGTTGAAGCCGAAAATTTTAAGGACGGGCAATGGATTAGTAAACATTCGACCTTGGAGTTGAAAATTGATGACGATTTAAGTGGAATTGCTTCGTATCGCGCCACCCTAAATGGAAGGTTTATTTTGACCGAATACGATTACAAGACCGATAGCCTTACGTACTATTTTTCAGATAATGTGGTTACGGAAGCTGAAAATAATTTGAAACTCATCGTGCTGGATAATGTGGGAAATAGTACTACATTTGAAGCAACCTTTTTTAGAAAATAACCATAATTTTTGCTTTTGAATTCAACTAACTTCTTGCGTTTTGTGCTGTTTTTTTTGGTTTCCGGAACGCTTTGGGCACAAGATGCTATTATTCGTGGTGTCATTTTAGATGAAAATAATCAGCCTATTCCCAGTGTTAACGTAACCTACGGTGAAGAGGGAACGCTGTCAGATTTTGATGGATTTTATTCGTTGGCCATTCCTGCCAATCAATCGGTTACCGTGGTCTTTTCGCATGTGAGTCATCAGAACGTACAGCTAACGTTGCAGCTAAGACCCACTGAAAACTATGAATTTAATCCGGTGATGAAAACGGATATCGCTCAAATTAGCGAGGTGGTGATAGATGCAAAGAAACGAAAGCGTGTAGAAGGGATTACCACCATTAGCCCAGAAGCCATCAGAAAAATCCCCGGTGCCAATGCCGGCGTAGAGAATTTACTAAAATCTTTACCGGGTGTTAGCGGAAATAACGAATTGAGTACCCAATATGCTGTGCGGGGTGGAAACTACGATGAAAACCTCGTCTATGTCAATGAAGTTCAAGTATATCGCCCTTTTCTTATTCGAAGTGGTCAACAGGAGGGATTGAGTTTTGTGAATAGTGACCTAACCGCGAATGTTGACTTTTCTGCCGGAGGCTTTCAGGCGAAATACGGCGACCGCTTATCTTCCGTATTAGATATTACCTATCGTCGCCCTACAGA
>CEVM01062445.1_pt1 | contig 67940 bp, 56 predicted proteins | sample 531481 | NCBI WGS metagenome assembly CEVM01 (sample SAMEA2623649, study PRJEB7988) | marine metagenome | biome: marine biome (ENVO:00000447); feature: mesopelagic zone (ENVO:00000213) & marine oxygen minimum zone (ENVO:01000065); material: "saline water (ENVO:00002010), including plankton...
GTTGAATTTTTTCTGCATTGATCACAATCACATTATCTCCACAATCTACGTGTGGGGTAAAATATGGTTTGTGTTTTCCGCGAAGAAACTTAGCGACTTCGCTCGCAAGACGACCCAATGTTTGCCCGTCCGCATCTACCAATAACCATTCCTTTGTAACGGTTTCTTTATTAGCAGATACTGTTTTGTAACTTAATGTGTCCATTTAGTTTTTTGTCCTAATAGTTAATACTCATTGTTATTTTTCCCTCAAAAAGGGCTGCAAATTTACAACTAAATATTTGAATTACAAGTTGACGGCTGTAAAATAGTTTCATTTTGTTCGCTACTTTAAAGATACGCGCACTTGGATACTTGGTAGATGCCTCTTAAATTTGTTAAAAAAACCTTAAAACCTAAACTAATGTGTCACATTGGTTCGTTTTAAAGGTCTATTCATCAGTCAATCTAACCAATTCTATGTCATCTCAATCTCAAATCCTGTTGATAGGCTTTCTATTTCTCACGACCATCAACTTTGCACAATCCAACGAAACAATACTTCAAAAACGCACTTACACAACCACTTCAATTCAAAATATGGTTCCTATTAAAATTGATGGAAATATTGATGACGAAGCCTGGAACGCTGTGGAATGGACCTCTGAGTACGTCGAATTCCAACCCGATAACGGGACGCCCCCTACCGAACAAACAAAAATGAAGATTGTTTACGACGATAAGAACTTATATGTAGCCTTTAAATGTTATCAGAAAGATCCGGAAACCATTGAGCAACGCATGGGGCGGCGGGATGATTTCCCCGGCGATTGGGTAGAGATCAATATTGATAGCTACGGTGATGACCGTACCGGATTTTCTTTCACCGTTTCTGCCTCTGGTGTGAAAGGTGATGAGTTTATATCGAACAACGGTAATTTCGACAGTAGTTGGAACCCTATTTGGTATACCGACACCCAAGTAGATGCCGAAGGATGGACTGCGGAAATCAGAATTCCCTTGAGTCAGTTGCGTTTTGGAGCAGATTATGAGCAGACTTGGGGCATCCAATCTACCCGAAGATATTTCAATAACGAAGAACGTTCTACATGGCAACCATTACCGGCAAATCCGCCCGGCTGGGTGAGTGAATTTGGAGAGTTAAAAGGACTGGTTGGCCTAAAGCCACAAAAACAGTTGGAACTTCAACCGTATGTCGTTGGGCAGTTGGATACTTATGAAGAAGAGCAAGGAAATCCCTTTCGTGATGGAGATGATGCCCGCTTAACGGGAGGATTGGATGCTAAAATTGGGATTACCAATGATCTTACCCTTGACCTTACGATTAATCCAGATTTTGGTCAGGTTGATGCCGATCCGGGGGCTGTGGCTCTAGACGGATTCGAAATCTTCTTTCAGGAACGTAGGCCATTTTTCGTAGAAAATAAAAGTGTATTCGACTTCTCCTTTGCTGGTAACGATGATAATTTATTCTTTTCCAGACGCATTGGTAGGAGTCCGCAAGGACAAGCGATCGGGCCGAATATTGCCTTTGTAGATCAACCCAATAACACTACCATTCTTGGAGCAGCGAAGTTCAGCGGGAAAACCCAAGATGGTTGGACGGTAGGAGGTCTGGCTAGCCTTACCGGAAAAGAATTTGCTGAAGTGATAGATACTGTGGGAGTAGAACGCAGCGATTTGGTAGAGCCATTGACGTTCTATGGTGTGGGGCGGGTTCAAAAAGATTTTAATAATCGTAATAGTTATGTCGGCGGAATCATTACAGGGGCGATCCGCAGAATGGATCCTAATCTATCCTTTCTGCATTCACATGCGTATTCGACAGGGATCGACTTTAAGCACAATTGGAAAGAGCGAAAATACTACGTAGAAGGAAGCGCCGTGATGAGTAATGTGAGAGGAAGTGCCGAAGCGATCGCTCGTACCCAAACCTCCATCACACATTTGTTTCAGCGTACCGATGCCGATCATGTGTCGGTAGACCCTACAAGAACTGAACTTACGGGTACCGGAGGACGCTTTGAAATTGGGAAAGGAGCTGTAGGAAATTGGCGCTATAATGTAGGTGGAAATTGGCGTTCTCCCGAATTAGAACTTAATGATATTGGGTTTCTACGCCAAGCAGACGATATTCGGCAGTACGCAAACATTCGTCATTTTTGGAACAAATCGACTTCCTGGTACCGACAGGCAAACCTAGGGTTTAACCAATTCTCTTCTTATGATTTCCAAGGAAATTACAACCGGATGCAATATGAGATCAACGGATATATCAACTGGAAGAATAATTGGTGGACAGAAGCAGGAGCTTCTCACAAGCCTAGAATCTATTCCAATACGGTATTGCGAGGAGGACCAAGGTGGCGATGGAACGAAGAGAATTTCTTCTTTTTATTCTCCGGAACAGATAACAGGAAAAAGTTCAGTATGCATGCAGGATACGTGCATTCAGACGCCAAGCAAAACAACTTCTCCTTCCGAAGATATGTGCTTCGCTTTTTCTATCAACCACTAAATTCATTAAGCTTATCACTTATTAATGAGTTCGAACAAAACCCCAATAAAACACAATACGTCACCGAAAGTAGCTTTAATGGAACGCCTCGCTACATTCTGGGAGCCATTGATAATGAAAGCTTAAGTACGACACTGCGGGTGAATTTCAATATCAACCCTAACTTGACCATTCAATATTACGGGCAGCCCTTTATTTTCAATGCTAAATATACCAACTTCAATTATGTGAACAATCCAACGGCCAAAAACTTAAAAGAGCGAGTTACTTGGTATGATACCAATCAAATTTCATTTAATGGTGGCCAGTATGATGTTGATGAAGATCAAGATGGTGTAACCGATTATAGTTTTGGTGACCCTGATTTTGCGTTCGTGCAATTTAGATCGAATTTGGTACTACGCTGGGAATACATTCCCGGATCGGAGATCTTTTTAGTGTGGTCACAAGGGATTAATGGCATTGGCGACCCCTCAAATGATTTCGGGACGATTATTGACAATCAATTGTTAGGACAACAACCTAGAAACACCTTTCTGTTGAAGGCTACGTATCGATTTGTTTTGTAGTCGTTTAGTGTGCCTCCAGCCAATTCTGGCCCACGCCAATTTCAACATCTAAAGGAACTGCGAATTGGTAGGCGTTTTCCATTTCGGTTTTCACAAGTTTTTTAATACTATCGAGTTCCTCTTTATGGACATCGAAGACCAACTCATCATGGACTTGAAGGAGCATTTTTGACTGGAAATTTCCTTCTGAAAGCTTTTTATAAATGTTGATCATTGCAATTTTGATGATGTCTGCGGCGCTCCCTTGAATGGGAGCATTCACCGCGTTGCGCTCTGCCGCACCGCGCACAACGGCATTACTACCGTTAATGCCGTTGAGGTAGCGCCGCCTTCCCAAGACCGTTTGTACATAGCCGTGTTCTCTGGCAAAATCAACTTGCTCGCTCATGTAATTTCGAAGTTTCGGATAGGTTTTATAATACGTATCAATCAATTCTTTGGATTCACTTCTAGAAAGATCTGTTTGATTGCTCAACCCGAAGGCAGAAACGCCGTAAATGATTCCGAAGTTTACCGTTTTCGCATTGCTACGCTGCTCACGCGTTACTTCGTCAATAGGCACGTTAAAGACCTTCGCGGCCGTGGACGCATGAATATCTTCGCCATTTTGAAAGGCTTCGATCATAGTCTCTTCTTCGCTTAGTGCAGCAATGATCCGCAGTTCAATTTGAGAATAGTCGGCCGCCATTAAAACGAAATCCTCATTTCTGGGAATAAAGGCTTTCCGAACTTCGCGACCGCGTTCTGTACGAATAGGGATGTTTTGAAGATTGGGGTTGTTGCTGCTCAGTCGTCCTGTCGCCGCTACGGTTTGCATATAATCGGTATGCACACGTTTGGTTTTTTCTTCCACCTGTCCCGGTAGGGCGTCCACATAGGTGCTCTTCAATTTTGTGAGTCCGCGATATTCCAAAACATCACGAATGATCTTATGGTCTTTCGCGAGATAAGACAGCACATCTTCGGCAGTGGAATACTGTCCGGTCTTGGTCTTTTTTGGCTTGTCTACCAATTTCATTTTTCCGAAGAGAATCTCTCCCAACTGTTTTGGAGAACCAATATTGAATTCCTCCCCAGCTTCTTGATAAATGTCCTTTTCAAGTCGTTGGATATCTTTCTCTAATGCTTCAGAAAGCTCTTTCAGGAACGGTTCATCCAGTCGGATTCCTTCCAATTCCATCGCAGCCAAAACTCGCAGAAGTGGCACTTCGATGTCATCAAATAATTTCTGAGTGTTCGCTTCGCCCAATTCCTTTTCAAAGTGTTCTTTTAGCTGAAGCGTTACATCAGCATCTTCCACGGCGTATTCGGTTTGTTCTTCCAACGGCACATCGCGCATGGATTTTTGGTTCTTTCCTTTTTTACCGATCAAACTTTCAATAGAAACCGGGGTGTAGTTGAGGTAGGTTTCCGCCAGCACATCCATATTATGACGCATATCAGGATTGATCAGGTAATGTGCCAGCATGGTATCAAACAATTTCCCTCGCACACGAACCCCATACTTGTCGAGCACTTTAATGTCATATTTTAAATTCTGACCGATTTTTTCGATGGAATCATTTTCAAAGAAGGGAAGTAGCTCTTGTATGAGTTCTTTTGCTGCATCAAAATCTTCCGGAAACGGAAGGTAGAATCCTTTTCCTGCTTCCCAAGAGAAGGCAATTCCTACCAATTCTGCAGTTAATGGGTTCAATCCGGTGGTTTCCGTATCAAAACACACACTTTTCTGTTGCAGTAATTGTTTGATAAATAATTTAGTTCCCATTCCCGGTTGCACGGTCTGATAGAAATGAGATACTTCCTTGATGGTGTTTCGGGAGTTGTATTTCTGAATGTCTTCGGAAGCGTCACCGTCTCCTCCAAAAAGGGAAAACTGACCACTACCGGCGGTTTTTGAGATCTTCTTCGCAGTTTCTGTAGAACTTACTTGCGTGGTTTCTTCCGAAGCAGCTCCTTCCGAGAATAACTTTAAGAATTGATCGCGCAGTCTTCGGAACTCCAGTTCTTCAAAGATCTCCTGTACTTTTTGTGCGTCCGGCTTCGAGAGCTCAAAGTCTTTTTCATCAAAAGTCACTTTGCAATCGGTAAAAATGGTCGCCAGCTTTTTTGAGAGTCGGCCCAGCTCCGCATTTTCAATTACCTTTTCCTTCATCTTTCCCTTCAGCTGGTCAGTATTATCCAGCAGCCCTTCCATGGATCCAAATTGCGCGATAAACTTTTTTGCGGTTTTATCGCCCACACCGGGCAAACCGGGAATATTATCACTGGCATCGCCCATCATTCCTAAGTAATCGATAACCTGCTCAGGGCGTTCTACACCGAAGCGTTTTTTGACTTCCGGAATGCCCCAAATCTCGATAGCATTACCCATACGAGCAGGACGGTACATAAAAATGTTTTCGGAAACCAATTGTGCAAAATCCTTATCTGGCGTAACCATAAAGACTTGATAATTTTCTTTTTCGGCTTGTTTTGCCAAGGTTCCGATAATATCATCAGCCTCCATTCCGCTGATCTCGATACAGGGAATGTGCATGGCCTTCAGTAGGTCTTGAATGATCGGCACGGATTGGCGGATCACATCAGGTGTTTCATCGCGATTGGCTTTATAATCTTCGAATAGTTCGGTGCGCGCGGCGCTTCCATCTTTATCGAAACATACGGCCAAATGATCTGGTTTTTCACGGCGGATCACATCAAAGAGGGAATTCATAAATCCCATGATGGCGGAAGTGTCTTGACCTTTAGAGTTGATTCTCGGATTTTTGATAAGGGCGTAATAGCCTCGGAATATGAGTGCATACGCATCGAGCAGAAAGAGTCTTTTTTGATCGGCCATAGGAAGGAGTTATGATTCCTTCAAAGGTAGCAAGATGGGTAGAAAAAACGGAATTTTCAGTAAAAAACTATCTTACCAAATTCCGAAGAAAATGGTAAGACAGCAAATGAACCATAACATGATATTATTGTTGTAATCGATCCGGCGGTATGTAAGAAGGCACGACATTCTCGATAGGCTTCAGCGACTTTAAATAATCGAAAATGGCCTGTAGGTCTTCGTCTGGCATTTCCTGATAGGATTGCCAGGGCATAGGGGGCATGAGTGGCCGACTGTTTTCTAGGCCTTTGTACTTTCCTTCTGTCATCGCACGTTTGAATTGCTCGAACGTCCAAGAACCGATACCTGTATCAGACGGAGTGAGATTTGCTCCAAAACTTACACCCCAAGGTCCAACAGCTGCAGTGAGGTCGCCATGCATCAGAATCCATTTTCCTGGTCCGACGGCTTCAGGAACGATTTCAGGAAGTTTGGCGTCTGCGGGAAATCCCATCATCCATTTCTCCATGTCTGGCACGGGACCTTGTGGGGTCATTTTTTTCGGTGTGTGGCAATGGTCGCATCCTATTACTCGCGCTAGATATTCGCCACGCTCAATACTTTTTTCTTTCGATAAAGAAGCTTCGGCTGTATCTTTAGCTTCTGCATAATCACCAGAAGATTTGTCATTACAGGAGGTGGCTACTATTGAAAATAGTAGGCAAATTGTAAATGCTTTGATAAAAGACTTCATAATTGAATTCAAATTGGTTCATATGACAAGCAATATATTGGAAATGAACAAGATATCCCTCTATGATTTCATACATTTTAAAACCTATGAATTCCGGCCTTGGAATCAATATGGAGTAAAAAAGAAAAGCCACCACAGATGTGATGACTTTTCGCCCCAAATTTGATTGACCCACCTATAGGCGTGTCAACCTACTTATGTAGCACAAAGCTAATAAAAATTATGGTACGCAAACGAAAAAAGATAGAATAGGGAAAAAATACGTGTTAGTACGTAGTAAAATTAACTGTCTGAAAGATAATGACTTGAGTTGTAGATTTCTTGTTTCTCTGCGGTGTAACTCGTGACAGAAAACCCGGAATGAATTGCATGTGCTCCGGTCGCTCCCTTTTTATTGATGGCAATATATGCTACCTGAAAATCTTGAAGCCGGTCTTTGTTCTTCGCAACAATTCTTTCGATGGCTTCTTCACAGGCTTGTTGCGGACTCCTACCTTGACGCATTAACTCAACTATTAAGAAGCTCCCTACGGTTTTTAAAACTTCTTCTCCCATGCCGGTCGCCGTAGCGGCTCCAATCTCATTGTCAACAAATAATCCCGAACCGATAATAGGGGAATCACCTACGCGTCCTGCCATCTTGTATGCGAGTCCGCTGGTAGTGCATCCTCCAGAAATATTTCCTTCTTTGTCGATCGCCAACATTCCAATAGTATCGTGATTTTCAATATTAATAATGGGTTTGTATTTGGCAGTCACTTTCCATTCTTCCCATGCTTTCTTAGAAGCTTCAGTTAATAAGTTTTCTTTTTCAAAACCGCTGGATAATGCAAACTGTTCGGCGCCTTTTCCCGCCATAAGAACATGCGGGGTTTCTTCCATGACCTTTCTTGCGACGGAGATCGGGTGTTTGATATTCTGGAGATATACCACGGCACCATAATCTCCTTCAGCATTCATAATACAAGCATCGAGCGTAACATTCCCATCGCGATCGGGCAACCCTCCAACACCCACACTTTGGCCTTCTTCGTTAGCTTCTTCAACGCGACACCCTTGTTCAACAGCATCTAAAGCACTTCCACCATTTTCGATCACTTCCCACGCTTTGTTAACGGCCTCAGGAACATTCCATGTGGCAATGGCTATTGGGGTTATCTCGTTTTCTTCGGAAGTCGAAACAACCGGCTTTTGCTCTTTGTTTTTATGATCACAACTCATAAGGGCGGCCCCGCTAGCCACGGCAATGCCGGTAAGGGAGGTGGTGTGTAAAAAATCGCGTCGTTTCATGGTGTTTCAATTTCAATTTCGTCAATAAATATCCAAGCTTTTCCATCATAAGGTGCTCCTAAATGCCAATCGGGGACAGGCCCTACGTTTTTTGCAATAATTTTTATGTATCGCGCGCTATAGCCTCGCATGTCAAAACCTGCAGTTTTCATATCGATGACTTCGGAAGGTTTCTCTGCTTTAAAATAGTGTGTAGGAAGGTTTTTGTAATACCGGTCCGGTTGTGTAGCGACAAAACATTCAACTTCGGTAGGAAGAAAGATCCAACTGCGTTGATCTTGAAGAAACCCTACTTTAATACTATCAATGGGCTGAATGCTTCCTAAATCCACTACGGCAATCACGTCGGTATCTTGATAGCCCTGCCATGCCCCGGTCCTAAAATCACGCGCTCCTTTGAGTCCGTCGATCAATGCGTCATTCCCACCCGCACTGTATTGATTGGCGTATTCGGTCTCCAGCGTAATGCTCCTGTTGGGGTCTAATTTAAAAAACTCGGTCGTGATGGTATCGCTCATTTGCCCATTCTTTTGGACCGCATACGTTTGTAGTTGAGCGCTTTCCGAAAGAACAATGGGTTCCTTAAATTCTGTAAAGGGCCCCTCATCGATTCGGTAATAAATAGAACTTTCCGAAGTCACACTTCCCAAACTCACCTTAGTTTGCTCTTTAAATACGGCCTCACCGGAAGCAATAAAGGGGGTTGGAACGATCAAAGACTCGGTGATCGCAGTCGTTGGAATTTCGGCATCAGTCGTGCCCCAAGCACTAGGCGTAGGTCCCGTAGTAAAAACTAAAGTGCCTCCTTCCATGATCTCGTGATGATAGAGATACGATCTATCTAAGGGCTTACCATTTAATGTCGCCTTTTGTATGTAGGGGTTCTCTTCGGAATTGTTTTCAGAAATGATCGTAAAGGTCTTCCCGTTCTCCAGCTGAAGGCTTGCTTTTGGGAACAACGGACTCCCAATTATATATTGGTTATTTCCGGGCGTCACAGGATAAAAACCCAGACTGCTGAAAATGTACCAAGCACTCATTTGTCCGCAGTCTTCATTACCTGAGATGCCATCAGGTTGGTTTTGGTATAGGGTGGTTAGAATTTCTCGCGTGAGTCGTTGCGTTTCTTCCGGTGCATTCACAAAATTGTATAAATATGCCATATGATGACTCGGTTCGTTCCCGTGGGCGTATTGCCCTATGAGTCCGGTAATATCAGCTTGATCGCGACCTGAAGTTTCCTGTTTTGCGGTAAAAAGTTGATCTAAATGCTTTCTGAACGCTTGTTTTCCGCCCATCATCGCTATGAGTCCTGAGATATCCTGCGGTACGTAAACGCTATATTGCCAAGCGTTCGCTTCGGTATAATTGAAGTTCACTTCGTAGGGATCAAATGGGCCAAACCATTGGTTTCTAAAGCGACCTTGCATAAAACCGGTTTCGGGGTTAAATACATTTTTGTAAACTTGTGCGCGTTTCAGAAATAGGGCGCGCTCTTCTTCCTTTCCTAGTTCTTTCGCCATTTGTGCAATCGTCCAATCGTCATAAGCATATTCCAAGGTTTTAGAAACACTCTCGCTTTCTTCTTCCACCGGAATAAATCCTTTTGCCTTATAAGAAGCCAACCCCAAATGATCTTGCATGGCGCTGTGCTTCATGGCAGCGAAGGCTTTTTCGGCATCAAATCCATCAATGCCTTTGCGATAGGCATCAGCGATAACGGATACCCCGTGATACCCGATCATACAACCGGTATAGTTTCCGGCGAGGTCCCAAATAGGCAAGATCCCACCTTCGTCATATTTGGCTAGCATGGTGTTAATAAAATCTGTGGTGCGTTTTTGTTCTATCAGCGTATACAAGGGATGCGTAGCGCGGTAAGTATCCCAAAGCGAGAAGACCGTATAATAATTGAAATCTGTCGATTCATGAATTTCGAGGTCCATTCCGCGGTAGCGACCATCCACATCCTGATACAGATTGGGCGCCAGCATGGTATGATATAAGGCGGAGTAAAAGTTAGTTTTATAAGCTTCGGAAGGGCTTTCAACGATGATCTTCTCCAGTTGTCGTTCCCAAATACTATCAGCTTCCTTTTGGATAGTTTCAAAGGATTTATTCCCAATTTCAGTTTCCGCATTGCGTTTGGCACCTGCTGCATCCACGGCCGAAATACCCACAGTAACATACACCGGATCGTTATTGGGATTGTCAAATGCTACCCCCAACATCCGATTCCGTCGGTCGGTCCCACGATGAAAATAGGTTGGTTGTTTTGTTGGGTGTGAGAACTTCAGATAAAAATAAAGTCGTTGGTCGGTTGCCCACGCCTCCGAATGGCGATAGCCTTGAAATTCATAGTTGCTAAGTTTTTCAATGTCATAGTCCAGTAGCTTATCGCGATGCTCCAGATCTAGCAGTAAGAATTGAGCTTCCGAAGAAGGATAGCGATACCGATGCATTCCGGCCCGTTGGGTAACGGTAAGAGCTACTTCAATTTGAGTGCTGTCCAATACAACTTCGTAATAACCCGGTGATGCTTTTTCATTCTTGTGTTGAAAATAGGCACGATACCCGGGAGCTCCATCGGCACCGTTATGGAAGATCAAGGTGTCCGTTGGCATCAGCAATACATCGCCATAGTCGCTAACACCCGTGCCGCTAAGATGCGTATGTGAAAAGCCGTAAATATAGGAGTCAGAATAATGATACCCGCTGCACCCATCCCAGCCGTCAAGTCGGGTATCGGGGCTTAATTGCATCATCCCAAAGGGCAAGGTCGCCCCGGGATAGGTGTGTCCGTGACCTCCCGTCCCGATAAATGGATTTACATAAGCAGTCAGGGAGGCATCTTTTTGAGCAGGAGTATGTGTTTCTTTTTCAGAACAACTTAACAGTAACCAAATGGAAAGAAAACCAAGGATGCGTTTCATGGAAAAGAATCAAAGGGAAAAGATACAAAATAGCGTTAAAAACAGAATTTTGGCCGAGCAACTTTTTAAAAACTAATATTTTTAACACTCAATTTTTTGTGCCCATGCGCTGGATCATTTTTATAATCATTTATATTCTGGTAGATATTTACGCTTTCCAAGCGTTTAGAACCTTTGTGCGACAGCCTTGGTTAAATGCGGTATACATTGCTATTTCTGTAGGATTATTAGGGATGTTTATCTACCAACTGAGTTACGGAGGTGATTCCTCCAGAACCATGACACCCACGCGTATGTATACGTTTGGATTGTTTTTAGCATTTTTTGTTCCGAAGTTATTACTGATAGGGTTCATGTTTGCCGAGGATATCGTACGGATCTTTGTGGCAGCATTTAATAAATTAGGAGGTAATTCGGAAGGATTTCATCTTCCGTCCCGAAGAAAATTCCTCAGCGGTGTGGCCTTAGGTGTGGCAGCGGTTCCGTTTCTTTCTTTGCTGTATGGCATGTGGCGCGGAAAATATCAGTATCAAGTATTACGACATACCCTAGTGTTTGATGATCTACCGGATGCCTTTGACGGGTACACGATTACTCAAATTAGTGATGTGCACAGCGGTAGTTTTGACAATGAAGAAAAAGTGCGCTACGGCATTGAGCTGATCAATGAACAGCAGAGTGATGTTATTTTGTTTACGGGCGACTTGGTCAATAATCTCGCCAGTGAAATGGATCGATGGAAAGACTTATTCGGGTCGCTTCGAGCGAAAGACGGGGTCTTTTCAGTATTAGGGAATCACGATTATGGTGATTATGTGCAATGGAACTCTTCCGAAGAACAAGAAGAAAATCTGAATCGTCTCAAAAAATTGCAACGTGATATGGGTTGGGACCTTCTTTTAAACGAACACCGAAGTCTTACCCGAAACAACGAAACGATCAAACTTGTGGGGGTTGAAAATTGGGGAGCCGGAGGATTTAAAAAAGCGGGCGATCTTACCAAAGCTTGTGAAGGAGTAGCAGATTCTGATTTTAAGATCTTAATGAGCCATGATCCGTCACATTGGCAAGAAGAAGTGAAGGCTAGTAAGAAGAATATTCAATTGACTTTGAGCGGTCATACCCATGGAATGCAATTTGGGATCGAAATTCCAGGATTGATCAAATGGAGTCCTGTAAAATATCGCTACGAGAACTGGGCGGGAGTGTATGAGGATCTGGGTAAGTATATTCATGTGAATCGCGGTTTTGGCTTTTTAGGCTATCCGGGGCGTGTGGGTATTTGGCCTGAGGTTACAGTCATCACCCTTAAAAAGCGGGCTGCGAACGCGTAATTCGCGGGAAATGTTATATTTGTAGAACTGAATGTAAGAACGTATGTCAAAATTTGGTGAATTAATTGAAACCAACGTCCCCGTACTTCTCGATTTCTATACCGAGTGGGACGATGCTTGCAAAGAGATGCACGCTGTGCTTCGCGATGTAGCCGCCGCTTTGGGTGATAAAGCTCGAGTGATTAAAATTGATGTCGAGAAAAATTCAGAATTGGCAGAAGCACTTCGTGTGAAAGGATTGCCCACATTAATGATCTACAAGAATGGCGAAATGAAGTGGCGCCAAAGCGGGGAGCAAGATGCCAATACACTCATTAGTCTCGTTCAAGAGTACGTGTAAATTATAAGACGTCCTATAGGGACGCTGCATTCCATCCTTTTTTCTGAATGGTTTCCAATACTGTTGGAAGAGCCCACCGCAGGTTTTTTTCAGCTTTAAGGCTATCGTGAAAGACAACAATGGCACCCGGTTTCAAATGTTTTAGGACATTTTGTAAGCACTGTTCTTCGGAAACGTTCGCGTCATAGTCGTAGCTTAAAATACTCCACATAATAATTTGATATCCTTTTTTTAGGACCTGCTGCGCTTGCTTTGAAGTCATTTTCCCATAAGGCGGCCGAAACAACGATAATGATAGTTTCGTATTGTTTTTGAAAGTTTCTTCAAAAGCGGCGACCTCCTCAACATATTTTTCAAGTGAAGTGTTCCAACCGTTCAGGTGATGCTGGGTGTGGTTGCCAATTGCGTGTCCTTCAGCGATCACTTGTTGGAAGATTTCAGGGTGCTTTTTGATGTTATCTCCTATGCAAAAAAAGGTTGCTTTTGCCTCATATTTTTGTAGTTCCGAGAGTACCCAAGGTGTTACTTTCGGAATAGGCCCATCGTCAAAGGTTAAGAATATTTGGTCTTTTTCCTTTGGAAGCGACCAAACACGCTTTGGATATGCACTCTGTATCAGTTTCGGAACCGTGACCGACGTCCACATACCGTTAGGTGTTACTCCAATCCCACCTCGGTACCGTCTTCCACAATGGTGTCTGGTAACATAGGTAACGAATCTTCCGCTTCCAATTTAGAATCAACATCTAAGTTTTCATCCGGACTGTAGAAGTGACGGAAGAGCTTTAAATAATCATTGAATTTGGCCGCTTCCGCTCTCGCGAACGCTTCCTCATCATACACAATCGCAATATCCACTAAACTCCGATAGCGCTCCATGTCACTGATAATTTCTTCCGCTATAGGGTATTGCCGTTTTACCTTCATGCCGCTGTAATAGGACAAGTGTTCTTGGAAGATTGTTGTCACATCTTCATAAATGGCTCGGGCTTTTTCAGGTTTTCCTAGCTCGTAGTAACCCAAAACAAAAGGTTCTAACAGCGAGTAGTATTCAAAATATTTTACCGGCATTTTTTCCATGCCTAAATCCAGTACTTTCTCCGCTTTTTCGTTTTTTCCTTCATTCATAAGCGTCTCCGCTAAACGCGCGAGATTACTCCTATAGGTGATGCCGTTACGTCGCGTTTCGGTATCGTGGTAAATGTCATCACTTCCGCTGTTACCCCAGTCCCAATTCATCACAATATCATACATTTTTTCGCTGTCAATGCGTCCCATATCAAAGGGATTTCTAGGATCCACAGGGGTTCTTATAGGAACTAGTTTATAGGTGGTTCCCTGTAATTGTAGGTAGTCTTTCATCCAAATATAATCATCGTCACCAAAGCTACCGCCGCTAAAATGAATGGGGCGTTCCCAGTCATTATTTGCAATGATATCCAGCATCATCATACTGCTTTTATAAAGCACGTCGCCTGATAGTTTAATGTCGATATAAGGAACGATCTTATCAGCATCTTTTTGAGGGACAATCCCGTTTCTTAAGACGGCCTCTTTATCCACCGGAACTCGAATGACCTTCGAGGGGAACGTATTCGCAAATCGCCCACTGTTCAATTCAACCTTGGTCGCAGGATTGTCGCTGGCCACCCAATTCATCCAGGTCTTAATGTCGATAGTGTCTTGTTGAGTAGGTTGAAAGACAATGTATTCTCGGGTTCCGAAGGTATATTTGTCATGGGTAAGTTGTGATGGAATAGGATCGCTATCAAATGCTTTTTTCTTCATATCATCGATATACCAGGCCGTTTGGAAGAGGCTCGTATTAACCACCCGAACATCTTGTCGGTACCCTTCGATATTTTGTGCATACCACAGCGCAAAGGTGTCGTTATCTCCAATGGTAAATAGAATTGCATTCTCGTCACAGGAGTCAAGGTACATTTTGCCCATGCTGTTTGCGGTGTATCGGTTAGAGCGATCGTGATCGTCCCAGTTTTGAGTGGCTAACAAGACCGGAGCTGCCAATGTGGTAGCTGCTAACACGATAGGTAGCGCTACTTTTGGTTTCAAATATTCTTTGGCAAGTTCATAGAGTGCGTAGACTCCAAAACCGATCCACATAGCAAAAACATAAAAGGAGCCTACTACGGCGTAGTCTCGTTCACGTGGTTCAAAAGGGCGTTCGTTAAGATATATCTTAAGTGCTATTCCGGTGAACAAAAAGAATACGAAGAGTACCCAAAACGTTTTTTTATCGTTTCTGAAATGAAACACCAATCCTAAGATCCCCAAGATCAAGGGGAGAAAATAATAGGTATTACGGGCTTTATTTCCTTCAATATCAGACGGAAGGTTGTCCTGGGTTCCAAGGCGTAATTTATCTATAAAACCAATCCCACTGAGCCAATTTCCGTTAAGGATACTTCCACGCCCTTGAACGTCATTCTGCCGTCCGGTAAAATTCCACATAAAATAGCGCCAGTACATGTAGCTGAATTGGTGTTGAAACATGAATGCTATATTGTCTCCGAAGGAAGGAGGCTCCACGTCAAAAAATTGCCCAAAATTTTGCATGAAACTATTGTAATCTTCGCTGTCTACCAGTCCTTCTTCAAAAGCTCTTTTAAACTGCGTCACTTCTTCCACCAAGCGTTGTTCGCCGCGGTACTCGCGTTTAATTGAAAATTCGAGTCCGTCTGTATATTCCAAATAATTTTCTACGTGCTCGGCACTCCACATTCTGGGGAGAAATACTTTGTGTGCATCGTCGAAATTTTGACCCGAATTTTTGTAATCGTTTACTACTACATATTTTCCTTGTTGTTCGTCTTTTTCATATTTCGGTTCATCATCTGTGTAAGGATTTTCACGATCGAGTCCGGCATAGATTTCGGTAAATTGAGGACCGTAGAACAGGTGGGTTTCAGGATATTGTTCCCGGTTGTAATACGCTAGTAGTTCCCGGGCATTGTTTGGGTTATTCTCGTTAATCACTACGCCGGCGTTGGCACGAACCGGAAGCATGATCCAACTGGAGAAACCGATAAAAATGAACAGCACGCAAAGAATTCCGGTATTCACCCGTACGTAGTTCTTTTTACGAGTGTAATTGAGTCCGAAGTAAAACAAGGCAATAAAGAACAAGCCGGCGATGATGGTACCCGAGTTAAAAGGTAAGCCAATGCTGTTGACAAAGAACAATTCCGAAGCACTAAAAAACTTGAGTGTCATCGGAAGCAATAATTTGAAAATAAAAAGCAATACGGCCACACTCACCACATTAGCCATGATAAAGTTCTTGAGCGTAATGGTTTTGTAATTCTTAAAGTAATATAGGAGGCCGATAGCCGGGATCGTTAGTAACCCCATAAAGTGAATTCCGAAGGAAAGTCCGACAATAAACGAAATCAATATCAACCAACGATTGCCACGGGTAGTATTCATTTCACGCTGCCAACGGAGTCCGCAATAGAATAGAATTGACAAAACACAGGCGGCGGAGGCGTATACTTCGGCTTCTACCGCACTAAACCAAAAACTATCAGTAAACGTAAAGGCGAGTGCGGCCACGGCGGCACTTCCTAGGATAGCTTTGGAGGTATTGGATTTGATGGGTTTGTGAATGCTAATCACTTCGGTTAGCAAGATCGTCATGGACCAAAACATGAATAAAATGGTAAATGCACTAGCGAAAACCGACATTAAGTTGATGGTAAGTGCTATTTGAGTGGGTTCCAACGCAAATATGGAAAAGAAGGCCCCCAATAGCTGATATAATGGTGCTCCCGGCGGGTGGGCTACTTCTAGGTTGGAGGAGGTAGCAATGTATTCACCGGCATCCCAAAAACTGGCAGTAGGCTCTACCGTAAGCCAGTAGGTAATCAGCGCGATTGCAAAAACGCCCCAACCTAAAATTTGATTCCATTTGTTGTAATTGAAAGACCCCATAGGCATACAATGTTTTGGTAGGGCGAATTTACTAATTTAAAGAGTACCCCCATAGCTAAAATACTACTAACGTACGTGCTGGATGTTTATTTTCAATCTTCTTATTGATTTTGAAGTGTTTTTTGAGTAAAATTGTTTGTGCAAGAAAAAGTTTCTATTAAATTTGCATCCGCATTCTGGTATTGGCCCATGGTGTAACTGGCAACACGTCTGGTTTTGGTCCAGAAGAGTCTAGGTTCGAGCCCTAGTGGGCCAACGATAGTAACCCGAGCATTCGCTCGGGTTTTTTATTTTCATCTTGCACGCTAACGGCGTATTCTCCTTTCATTTCACAAAACCCCCAACTCGAATTTCATAAATAACGAGTTTATTGTGTTGTGAAACTAATTTAAAATACTGAAATTTAGGCTATTAATTGTTTCGAAACAATCTTCTCCCCTTTTTGCTCTACGAGAAGCTCAATAGAGGTTGTGTTCGTCAGCACACGTAAGCTGCGAGGCAGGTTCTATGATCTACGCAAATTGGGTTTCCGTAGGAAAGGTTGACCACCTTCTAAATACGTTCGCGGAAACCGAAAAGCGAAAGAGTAGGTAACTTGAAAAATCAGTAACATGAAACATTTAATATTTATGGTAACGGCACTATTGCTTTCAGTGGTGTCGGGACATGCGCAAAAAGGAAGGAAGATTATCGTTACGGACGCCATGCATGGCACGATTGTAACTCCTAGTCAGGATCAAGTCACGTTCAATTTTGAAAAACTTACCAATGGGAATTATATCAAAGTTCGTAATACCGACCGTAACGGAAAGGTGTTTTATTCCGTTTTCAGAAAGAATGGAAGTAACATTGAATTTGGCATCGATAAAAACAAACTAGATGGCGTTCATCTCGGGACCCCTATTCATTACACCTATGGAGACCACGAACCTGTTTCGACCACTTTGGGAGCCGTTGTTCAGCAACGGTGTCTGGGATGGATCTGTTTCGCGGCATTGTATTGTTGTATTGAAGCACACTATGATTCTACAGACGGAAATTTTACGGTCACATGGGATTGTGATTGTGATACCGGAAATAAACAATGATCAACTATTGGGCTTTGTGTTAAGCAACACAGAGCCCTTATCAATAAATTAATTATCATGAAACTATTGCAACTATCACTTCGTGTCGCACTCTGTGTGTCGTTGGCCTTATCAGGTCTTTTATTGTTGAATGTATTATGGTATGCTCTGTCGTATGCGCTGAATACAGATCAAATTGAAACAATCACCTACACACATGGGTATTTTGAAACCAATATTGGTACCCATGGGTTTTCGCCTATGGAAGGTATGGGGATGTTGATCATTGCTTTAATGACCGTAGGTTCTTACTATTTCCTATATCTTAGAAAGAAAAGAGCGCATGATTAATGAAAGATGAGATGGCCTAGAAATAAAAACACCCGCAGAAGAGCGAGTGTTTTTTGATTGTTATTGACGGAAAGAATGGCTATGCTTCACAGCTGGCACAATCTTTCTTTTGCTTAAATTTCTGGGCAGCATTCATGCTATGTTGATAATACAAGGATTTTAATCCAAGTTTCCAAGCAGTCACATGAATTTTATTGATCTCTTTGGTGGGCATTTCTGGATGCACGATAATATTCAACGATTGTCCTTGATCGATATGGTTCTGGCGATTTGCCGCTTGATAAACAATATCCATCTGATCGATCTCTGAATAGGTTTTAAACACTTCTTTTTCCTCTTCCGAAAGGAAATCCAAATGCTGCACTGATCCATCCATATTACGAATATCGCGCCATACTTCCGGAGTATCCATTCCTTTTTCTTGTAGTAGTTCTACTAAAAATGGATTCTTGATCGTGGTTTTGATCTTTGCGATATCTTTTACATAAATATTTGACCATATAGGTTCTATCCCTTGTGATACTTGCCCAAGAATAAAGGCGGAAGAAGTTGTAGGTGCCACCGCATTAAGGGTTGTATTGCGGCGTCCATATCCCTTGAGTACTTCCGGTTCTCCAAAAAGTTCAGCAAGTTCTTCGGAAGCTTTGTATGAACGCTCTTTTATTTCTCTGAAGATCTCACTGTTGAGGTCATATGCCTTTTGACTGTTAAATGCTAATCGTTTCGACTGCAACAAGGAATGCCATCCCAAAACTCCCAAGCCCAAGGCTCGGTTCGCTTTGGCAAAATTATAGGCGCGCTCCATAAACAAGAAAGTTTGTTGATCTTCACGATCTGAAGAATCACGATACCCTTCTAATTTTTGTAAGAATTCAGTAATCACGGCATCCAAGAAGAACACCATAGTTTCCACAGCATCGGTGTCTTTCCATTTGTCGTAATAGCGGACATTTACGCTGGAAAGCACACACACAAACGACCAATCGTGATTGGAAGGCAGCATGATCTCCGTACAAAGATTGCTCGCGTAGATAGGCAGCTCTTTATCTTTGTAAACATCTGCAGCGCCTTTGTTTGCATTGTCGGTAAAGAAAATATAAGGATAGCCCATCTCACCCCGACTTTGCAAAACTTTTGCCCAAATGGTTCGTTTGTCGACATCACCGGCGATCATCTCTTCCATCCACGCGCTGCTCACGGTAACTCCGTGCGTCAATTCCTGAATTGGATTTCCTTCGGTTCCAATTTCCAAGAACTCCATAATATCATCATGATCAATAGGTAAATAGGGTGAAAAACGACCGCGACGTACAGATCCCTGACTTACAACATCTACCATCGATTCAAATAAGCGCATAATATGAACCGCACCGGATGCTTCCCCGTTGTTCTTGATAGGAGCTCCTCGGTGACGAATTTTTCCGAAATATCCTGAAGTTCCACCGCCTAATTTAGACATCATTCCTACTTCTGATTGGGTATAGAGAATGTTTCCGATGTCATCATCAATATGCGATCCGAAACAGCTGATAGGCAAACCGCGTTGTTTTCCAAAGTTAGACCATACAGGCGATGCCAATGAAAAATATCCTTCCGACATGTAGTTGTAAAACTTATCAGAATAACCTGGAATTTGAAGGATCTCTTCCGCACGATCGGCAATTTCACGAATACGCTGTTCTGCACTCACGCCGGGTGAGAGATATCCCGCGGCTAAAAATTTGCGGCTATTTTCGTTGAGCCATTCAAAAGAGCCGGTCTGTCCCTTTTTATCAACCTCCTTCAAGGCTTGTTTTCGGGCATTTACCAACTGTTGATTGGGATTCTGTGTTGTTTCAGTCTGTTTTTTTTGTAGGTGTGAGTCTTGCATAATCTTAAAAAAGGTCGTCGCTGGTTATACTTTGTGTTCTTTTGCTATAATTGATGGAGCGTTTCACGAAGAAATCGCCGTGCTTGGTGCCAATGATCTCATCATCAAACCATTCGGTCTCTGCGAGAATCGCATCATTGACCGTAAAGATCTTTTCGATACCAATGCTTTCAAGAGAATTATTGAATCTGTTCTTGAGGAATTCGTTAACTACTTCTTTTGGAAGAAAATCGAGTTCACCCGCTTCGAAGATCCAGTCCACCAAATCACGCTCAGCATCAAAGGCTTGATAGCACATGTCTTGAATGGTTTTATGGTATTCAGGAGTAAACCATTCTTCGTTTTCTTCTTTTAAAATCTTGATCAGATCAATTCCGAAGTCACCATGAATCTGCTCTTCTTTAGAGGTTGCTTCTACCACATTTGAAATACCTTTCAACATATTCTTATGCTTGTTAAAGGCCATAATGATGAGGAATTGAGAGAACAGGGATACATGCTCAATGAACAGAGAGAATAATAAGATGCTTTCTGCGTACTGTTGATTGTCTTCACTCTTTGCGTTTTTCAAGGCAGTCTCTAAATACTGCACCCGCTTCATGATAACTGGTTTTTTCTTTAATTCTTGAAACTCGTCATTCAAACCTAAAATCTCAAGTAGGTGCGAATAAGCATCGGCATGTCGCACTTCACTTTCGGCGAACGTAGCTCCCACAGCACCGATCTCCGGCTTCGGCATACGATGGTATAAGTCGCCCCAAAATGTTTTCACCGCAATCTCTATTTGGGAGATGGCCAACATGGCGTTTGTAATAGCGCTTCGCTCTACGTCGTCTAGGCGCGATTTGAAATCTTGAATATCGCTGGTAAAATTAAATTCGGTATGAATCCAATACGAATGACGAATCGCAGGGACGTATTCATAAAGTTGTGGGTATTCGTACGGCTTAAGATTGATGCGTTTTTCAAAGATATCGCTGCGACGTTCCATCGCACGTTTATTGCGATATAGGATGTACGCTTTGGCTACCTCTGGAAATTTACCTTCCATGAGTTTTGTCTCCACTATATCTTGAACTTCCTCAATGGTCGGGATGTAATTTTCATCACTTTTTTGACGCTCTAACAACGTTTGATATACCGCGAGAGATACATCTTGAGCCGCTTCAGGGCTCCCCTTGCCTTGCGCATTCATGGCCTTTAGTATGGCCTCGGTAATCTTCTCTAAATGAAAAGGTTTCTTGCTAAAATCTCTTTTAATTATATATTTCATACCCCAAAAATTGTATTTTGATTGCTTCTGAATGGAGGATAAATTTCACGTATTTAAATGAAGATTTCTCTTAAATCGGAGGATGTTTTTTAACAGTTTTATTAACATATCTTAACATTACCCCCTTTATAAAATTTTCAAAACTTTGTCTTATACTGTCATCAAAGGCATAGGGTCTATTCTCATTGTGAAAAGAATTTCAATGTTAAATTTTTATTTGGAAAGAATTAAAACCCTTCGTGTCCTAGAGAACCCATGAATATGATAAGAACACTTTAAAAGGTTTCCTGTTTCGTGTTACTCGTAATTCATAAATATCGGGTTCTATGTGTTGTGTTTTTTGTGTATAATTCTGATATTTAGATACTTGAATATGTGAATCCCCAATAACTCTCCACACCGATTTCGTCCTGTCAGCGTTTTCTTTATTGATTCTTGTTTTAATATTTGGACGATTTCATAACATGGGATGCGTTTTTCCGTCAATTCCAGGCTCCCCTTGAAAAACTACTATTATGAATAGTTTACTCATTTATTTATTTCTAAAAATCATGTTACTGAGTTCAGCAAGTGCGCTAGTTGTCGCTCAAACTACCGTTCGTGTAGAGGCAAGTTTCAATGGCTTTCATTGCGATGGAAAACCAGGGCTTTGCGCTATGGAAAAAGCCATCGGAGGGGGCAATGCTGTCTTGTACACCGCCGGTTCCGACCTTTTGATTTTTGAGATTTCAAGATCACAATTAACCGAACGGGACCATCATGGACTGTTCGGGTTTAGAAAGGTTAGTAGTCATCGAGAAGCCTCTTTTTTCTTGTCATTTCCGAGCGAATACATATTTTCTTCGGAGATAAGTGAAGCCTTGGGATTGTCAAAAAATATAAGCATTGAAGAAGGGCGCTATCGTATTTTGATCAAGGAAGAAACGTATCAGCTTCAATTAAAAATTAAATAAAATGCGACAATCCGGCTTGCTTCTCTTTGTTTTATTTCTGACATTTTTTGTACTAAACGCTCAAGCAGTTTCTGCAAAGAACCACTATGATGAAACTGTGATGGCCTTACTTACTGAATTGTCTGTGGCTATAGAAACTATTAGTGCTACCTACGACTATAAGAATAGACTTCTTGTTCAGCAATTGAAGGAGGTAAAAGATAGTTTGATGCAATCGACCAAGCTACCGGAACGTGTTTTATTTCTTATTGCGAACGATTCCCTGAAAGAAGCTTTGGAAAAGAATCGGCAATTAGAATATTCTGAAGTAGCAAAAGTTCGATTTATAAAAGGATTACAGATTATAAATCATTTGTATGAAAAGACATTATCATTAGATCATCACTTTGCCTCTGTACATACCTTGAGGGATATCCACAATATGAGCAATCCAAATCAGTACCCTGAATTTGTTGCGCTTCGGAAACAGTTGACAGAAAAGAAGGTAAAAAAGACAGGATTCAACCTTTCCACATTGCTTGGAGATAATATCTATACTTCCGTTATTCATTCGATGGTCTCCTTGTTTGTGCAACCGAATGCCTCTCAAGAAGATAAAGAAGACCGATTTCAAGACATCGAGTGTATTGTAGATTTTACACTTCAGATGCATAACGATCTCAACATTATTTATTTTGAAACGGCATTTCTTCAAAATGGAAATGAAGATGTGATATCAGATCTTGAACAACTCTTTCAATCATATACGAAACCGATTGGTTACTCCAAAAGCTTGAGTAGTTGTCGGGATGAGGATGATTGGGATACGGTAACGCGTCACCTACACGAATACTTAGACAAATTAGATAGCGCTATAGATGCCCAAAAAGACCAAAGGTCTATTCGACTTCAGCAAATAAATTTACAGTTTTCAATAGATCGATTGCTTCAATTTATAACGCAATACAACGCATTCATTGAACAAGGAGAAAAATTTTATGAAAAGTTTTGGGTCATGCTGGATAGTTATGAAAATGAAACCGTTTGTCAAGAGAAAATACCAACGCAATATCTCGAAATGAAAAGTAATATCAAGGTTGCCATTGCTAAGTTCAACACTGCTTATAAGCCTATCGGGATTAATGGGAGTAAATTAAAACAACTACTATACGGCATAAATGAATATCAATAAGAAACCTTTGAAGAGATGAACCTTAGAATGTCTGTGAAATTAACGTGTAATTTATTGATGGTTAGCATATTGAAATCAAGCACCCATGTTTTGTTTGGAATTTAGCTATGAATAGAGCATCTTGCGGTGCATTCAAAAAAAAATTTATGAAAAAAATTACGCTATTTATTGTAGCTGCCTTCACCACTTTTGTCATAAAAGCACAGTGTGGTCTCAACGATAATTCACTGTTTGTAGGCGACTATTTCGTGCAACAATTAACAGAAGGCGCGTTCGAAATGGATCTTTTTGACCCTACGTTGGGGGATGGACACTTTCTTACACTTTACTCGGAAGTAACCGATGCCTCGCAAGTATCTCCAGGCATACCCTTGGCATTAACACAGCGTTCTTTTGATGCCATATATTTACCAGATTTAGGTTTCCTAAATGAGCGGACATACATCTTTGATTTTCTTCCTTCATGCCAAGCAACGTTTACAGAGCTACAAGAAACCGGTCTTGAGTGTACCGAAGGAGTATTCTTAGGCTTTGCCGAAGGGGGTGACTTTCAAGACGTGGATGACAGTCAATTTACCATGGTAGTTCTTGAAAATGCCACAGGTGATTGTGCTATAGAAGGCGTCCCGGTAACCTTGCTATTTACACGTGCCGATCTTTCGGTACCGCAGAACGCACTTTTAGAAGGGTTTGATTTTTACGTTTCTGACAATCAACTATTTTATACTTCAAAAGTGCAAAGTCTTTCGGTAGCGGTTTACGATATTCTAGGAAAGCAAATTCTTTCGAATCCTCAAAGTGGTGCGAAGGGAAGTATGAACATGCAGTCTTTTAGCCCTGGAATTTATTTGGCAAAGTTTTCTTCGGAAGGGACACAAAAAACGGTAAAATTTGTAGTACACTAATGTTTAGAATGGTCGGAAAAAGAGGCCTAAATTTTTGATTGTCAATAAGAAACTCTTTAAAAGTAACTATTCTGATAATGCATACATTCCAGAATCATTCCGGGTTCTGGAATTTTTTATTCTCTTTTACGAGGGAGAGGCGGTTTCTAAATCAACAATATGCGCAACAGTCTTCACGAGACGGTGATGATTCTTCACAAATGGATTGCTTTCATCCCAAACATATCCCGCTAGCACAGCACAGATTTGACGCTTGATCATTGGATTTTCTTTAGAATGGAAGAATATCTTCTGAAGATTGCCTGTGTACCATTCCTTAACGTACGTTCGGAAAACATCAACCCCTCTTTCAATATATTCTTTATAATCCTGTTGCCAATTGACAGGCGCTCCAGATAGTTGTTTGGCGACGAGCTTTCCGGCTTGTAAGGCTGATTCTGTAGCAAAAGTGACACCGGAAGAGAATACAGGGTCCAAAAATTCAGCACTATTTCCGGTCAGTACAAAACCGTTTCCGTACAATTTCGTGACAGCTTTGGAATAATTTTTTATTTCATAAGGTTTAAATAGTGGCGGGGTGTCTTTAAATCGATCGTAATAGTAATCCGAATGCCCTAGCAATTGCTGCCAACGCGCTTCAACGCTTCCTTCTAAGGATTCCAAATATTCGGTAGGTCCAACAAAACCTAAGCTGGTAATTCCATTAGAAAAGGGGATCACCCAGATCCACGAATCATCACGAACAACGTCGAAGGTTATTAAAGTTCCTTCGTTTCCCTGAGGTCTGTTTTTATCGACCACATGAGTGAACATCGAAGAATGTACCGCTAGCGAAGATGGTTTTTCTAATCCAAGTAGTCTGGGTAATACTCTTCCGAAGCCACTGGAATCAATAACAAATTTTGCGCTAATTTCTTGAATGACGCCATCCACTCCTTTTATTTGAGTACGAGAACAGCCGTCTTCGTCAAATTCTACAGCAATGACCTCCTGCTGAAAAGAAATATCAACCCCTTTTTCTTGCAAGGTGTCTGTCAAAACCTTATCAAAATCTGCTCGAGGTACTTGCCATGTCCAGTTCCACCCATCGGTGTGTTTTTTACTGAAGTCGAAATGACACACCACACCTTCTTTCATAAAGCGAGCGCCGTGCTTTTCTTCAAATCCAAAATCATTCAAGGCCTTGAGAAGCCCTACTTCCTCAAAATGTTCCATGCAGCGAGGTAAGAGACTTTCTCCGATGACAAAACGCGGAAACGAATTTTTCTCAACGACCTTTACTTTGCATCCTTGCTGATGCAAATAAGCCGCTGCTACAGAACCGGATGGCCCGGCCCCAATAATTAATACATCTACCTCAGATTTTCTCATAGTAATGACAGCGCAAAGATATAGATACTTTATTTATTCTACATTTGCACACCAAATTACCTATATTATTTTTTAATTTGCGCCATCCAAAACCGTTTTTTGAAGATGCATCATATTGAAGGAGAACTTACGCTCGAAGATTTTTACGAAGTTGTTATCAAAGAATCACCTATTTCTATTGACGATAAGATCATAGATAAAGTGACCGAAAGCTTTCATTTTTTGAAGGATTTTTCTGAGAATAAGGTGATCTATGGTGTCAACACCGGCTTTGGCCCCATGGCTCAATACAAAGTAGAGAACGAGGAGCGAATTCAGCTGCAGTACAATCTTATTAGAAGTCACTCTTCCGGTAGCGGCCGCCCCATCCCGATCTCCTACGTAAAAGCGGCGATGTTAGCTCGTCTCAACACACTTAGTTTAGGACATTCGGGGATTCATCCTTCGGCGATTGAGTTGATGGCAACGCTATTAAATAATGATATTGTTCCTTTGGTTTTTGAACATGGCGGAGTGGGCGCTAGTGGTGATCTTGTACAGTTAGCACACATGGCCTTGGTCTTGATTGGTGAAGGGGAAGTGTTTCACAAGGGAGTGCGACGCCCTACGGCGGAAGTGTTTGAAGAAGAGGGAATAGCTCCGATCAAAGTAGCATTGAGAGAAGGATTGGCGTTGATGAATGGTACTTCTGTAATGACGGGAGTAGGCATTGTAAATACGATGTATACCAGACGACTACTTCATTGGATGGTGGCCTGTTCTTCTGCGATCAACGAAATTGTACAAGCGTATGACGATCATTTGTCAGAACCTTTAAATCAGTCTAAAAAACATATTGGTCAGCGTGATATTGCTAAACGAATGCGAGCCCACTTAGAAGATAGTCAGCTTACCCGAAAACGCGAACATCATCTATACCGAAATGAGGGAGAGGTGAAGGTGTTTGAAGAAAAGGTGCAAGAATATTATTCCTTACGTTGTGTGCCACAGGTGTTAGGTCCTGTGTTAGATACGCTTCGTACCGTAGAGCGAATTCTTATAGAAGAAGTAAACTCCGCCAATGATAATCCTATCGTAGACGCTGAGAAGAAACAGGTATACCACGGTGGAAATTTCCACGGGGATTATGTTTCTATCGAAATGGATAAACTTAAAATTGCAGTGACCAAGCTGAGTATGCTTTCGGAACGACAACTTAATTATTTGTTGAATTCGAAACTCAACGATATTTTGCCGCCTTTTGTGAATTTAGGAAAGTTAGGATTGAATTTCGGAATGCAAGGAGTGCAATTTACCGCAACCTCAACCACTGCTGAAAACCAGATGCTCTCAAACCCAATGTATATTCATAGTATTCCGAATAACAACGATAATCAGGACATTGTGAGTATGGGAACCAATGCAGCTTTGGTTACAAAAAAGGTCATTGAAAATGCTTTTGAAATCCTCGCAATAGAGCTTATTACCGTAGTTCAAGCGATTGAACACTTGGAGCTTCAGGCAAAGGTTTCCTCTAAAACCAAAGCCTTGTATGAGGATATTCGAAATATCGTTCCTCCTTTTGCGGAAGACCAAGTAATGTATCCATATCTCAAAAAAGTAAAGGATCTGATACAACACACTGAAATTTAAGCGGAAGTCCCCAAAAAATTAAGTATATTTTATCCCATTCAGTAAACAACTTACTAACCATACAACTACTATTATGAAAACAACAACGTTACTGGGATGCCTTCTTTTCTTTGGAACTTTTTTTGGCATCGGACAAGAATTAGCTTTGGTACGCCATGACGACCGTTTTGGATATATCAATCGAGACGGTGAAATGGTTATTGCACCGCAATACGAAAAAGCAGATAGCTTTTCGGAAGGATTAGCTCCTGCCATGAGCGAAAAAAAATGGGGATTCCTCAACAAAAATGGGGAATGGGCCATACAGCCTACCTACGATCGAGTAAAATCGTTTCAGTCGGGATATGCGCTCGTTTTAAAAGAGGACCAATGGAATTACATTGACCCATCAGGGAACGTATTAGAAACTCCCGTTCAAGAAAAATACTACGACTTTGAGAATGGTCTGGCATTCTATCGAATTGAAAAGAAAATCGGACTCATAAACACCAAAGGGGAAGTAGTCATAGAACCCACCTACGATGTGATCAAGCCCTTTGTAAACGGGCATGCTCGTGTTCGAAACAATGACCAATGGGGCATGATCGACGACAAAGGAAAAGTAGTTATTCCTATTGAGTATGACGAAATAGGTGATTACAGTGACCAAGCAATATGGGCCCGAAAGGGAGAATCTTTTGGTCTCGTGACCGGTGGGGATTTCAAAATTATCACCGGAGTGGATAAAATTTGGGATTTTCACGAAGGTTCTAAATTGACGTATGCGCGTAGTGATAAACAAGTCGGATTTATTGATACGAATGGAAACTGGGCCATTCCGGCTACCTTTGAGAAGGTACGTGCATTTAATAATGGATTGGCACCTGTGTATAAGGACAAAAAATGGGGCTATATTGACACTGAAGGAAAGCAGGTTATCCCTTTTATGTATCGCGATGCAGAAACCTTTGCGGATAACGGATTGGCTCCTGTAAAAGAAAAAAAACGCTGGGGGTTCATTAACAAACAAGGAAACATGGTCATCCCGGCGCAATACGATATCACGGCCGGTGGATTTTCACTATTTCAAAAAAATAACCCGAAAGGATTTATTGATGGTCTTGCTCGCGTTAAGTACGAGAAAAAATGGGGCTTTATCGATGAAAAAGGAAATCCCCTAGGCGGCACTTGGTATGAGAATGCTGAATTATTTTCAGAATAACAAATGACCCAATTTTCAAATCGCCCCATATCTAAATTCATTCTAAATCTTGCAGGTGCGTTGCTATTTTTTGGAGTGACCTTCCAAGTGCAAGCGCAATCTAGAGCCTTGATCCGTGAATACGGAAAATTTGGCTATATCAACACAGAGGGACGTCGGGTAATCCGGGCGCAATTCGATAATGCGAGACCCTTTTCAGAAGGGGTGGCGGCTGCAGAAAAAGATAGCCGTTGGGGGTATATCGATGCGGAAGGCACTTGGGTGATTCCTCCAAAATTTTACGAGGCTAGAAATTTTAATTCGGGAATTGCCATGGTGAAATGGGAAGGGCAATGGGGGTATATTGACAAGACCGGCACAGTGCTTCCCGTGCCTTCTTTGGATAAGTATTATGACTTTCAGAAATGTGGTGTAGCCTTCTACCGAAGTGAGGGGCGCGTGGGACTAATAGATACCGAAGGTGCGGTTGTTTTGCCCCCAACCTACGATGTGATCAAGCCTTTTGTAAATGGTCATGCGCGGGTAGTGCTGAATGATAAATGGGGGATGATCGATGCATCAGGAACTGAAGTCATCCCACCAGAATTCGAAGAATTAGGAAATTTCAGCACTCATGCGGTCACTGCCAAAAAGAATGGACACTATGGCCTTTTTGTCAATGGAGGTTTTAAACCCCTTGACGGTATTGAATATATTTGGGACTTCAACGAAGAGATCCCCTTAACGTATGCACAGTGGCAAGATAAAGTAGGTTTTATCAATCCTGCCGGAGCCTGGATCATTGAACCTATTTTTGAAAAGGCACGTCCTTTTCGACAAGGCCTAGCACCAGTTTACAAAAACCGAAGATGGGGTTATATTGATCCAAAAGGAAACGTTATTATTGAATTTAAATTCAAAGATGCAGAAACCTTTTCTGAAGATGGATTGGCCGCCGTAAGACGTAAAAAGAAATGGGGGTTTATCAATCTAAAAGGTGAAGAAGTAACGCCGTTTCAATACGAAATTGCGCCGGCGTATTCGTTTTTATTGCTTCGGCGGTATTCAGGATTTATTAATGGTGTCGCACGGGTTAAATTCAACGAACGATGGGGTTTTATCAATACTAAAGGGGGTACCCTAGGGAATAGCTGGTATGACAATGCCGAATTATTTTCCGAATAAAATAGTTGCCAAATGACAAAAAAAGAAAAAAATACAATCAAATATGCTTTAGTTACGGGTGGTTCTCGCGGAATTGGTCGCGCGATCTGTATCCAACTAGCACAAGATACCGACTACCATATTCTTATCAATTACAACAGCAACGAAACTGCTGCCAACGAAACGCTGGAGGCGGTGAAAGAACATGGAGGTTCCGGTGAGGTCATTGGTTTTAATGTGAGCGACGCGCAACAGGTTACCCAATCACTAGAAACTTGGCTCGAATCGCATCCGGAAGCAATTATTGAAGTGATCGTTAATAATGCTGGGATTACGAAAGACGGACTCTTCATGTGGATGAAACCCGAAGATTGGCATAATGTTCTGAATACGAGTTTAGGAGGCTTTTTCAACGTAACCCATACCCTGATCCAAAAAATGCTCGTCAACAAATATGGGCGTATTATCAATATGGTCTCGGTTTCAGGACTAAAAGGTACTCCCGGACAAACCAACTATTCCGCTGCAAAAGCAGGAATTATAGGGGCTACGAAGGCGTTGGCTCAGGAAGTGGCAAAGCGAAATATTACGGTAAATGCAGTAGCTCCCGGGTTTATCAGTACCGATATGACCGGAGAACTCGATGAGAAAGAACTCAAACGCATGATCCCGATGCAACGATTTGGAACTCCTGAAGAAGTAGCACATTTGGTATCATTTTTGGTTTCCAAAAAGGCTTCGTACATTACCGGAGAAGTTATTAATATGAACGGAGGGATATATTCATAATATTATGAAAGAGCAACGTGTTGTCATCACAGGAATGGGTATTTACTCATGCATCGGCCTAAACTTGGCCGAAGTAAAGGATGCCTTATTCGCAGGACGTTCGGGAATACAATTCGATGAAAAGCGAAAGGAATTTGGTTATCGCTCCTGTCTTACAGGAATGGTGCCGATGCCGGATCTTAAAGGGGATCTTTCCAGAAGACAACGAGTAAGTTTAGGGGAGGAAGCAGCCTATGCTTATGTAGCGACGAAAGAAGCACTACAAAATGCCAATATTGATCAAGCCTATTTAGATGCCAACGAAGTTGGAGTGATCTATGGAAACGATAGCACCGCAAAATCGGTTATAGAGTCGGTTGATAAAATTCGTGAAAAGAAAGATACAACTTTGGTGGGTTCTGGTGCCATCTTTAAAGCGATGAACTCTACTGTTACGATGAATCTATCGACCCTATTTCGCCTTACCGGAATCAATTTTACGGTGAGTGCCGCCTGTGCCAGTGGGTCTCATGCGATAGGAATGGGGTATCAGCTGATTAAAGCCGGACTCCAAGATTGCGTAATCTGCGGTGGAGCGCAGGAGATCAATGAATTGGCCATGGGAAGTTTTGACGGTCTAGGTGTTTTTTCAATGAATATCGATGACCCCGCAAAGGCGTCCCGTCCTTTTGATAGTGCAAGAGACGGCTTGGTGCCTAGTGGAGGAGCCGCGACCTTGATCATTGAAAGTTATGATGCTGCGGTAAAGCGAGGCGCACCTATCTTAGCGGAAATCATAGGATATGGTTTTTCCAGTAATGGTGAACATATTTCTACCCCCAATGTAGAAGGGCCTAGTTTGGCCATGACAAAAGCATTAAAGCAAGCAGATCTCGCTGCAGAAGCAGTAGATTATGTAAATGCACATGCTACATCAACCCCTGTGGGTGACGCCAATGAAGCCAAAGCAATCGCAGCGGTTTTTGGAGCCCACCAACCCTATGTGAGTTCTACGAAATCAATGACCGGTCACGAGTGCTGGATGGCCGGTGCCAGTGAAGTAGTTTACTCGATGTTAATGATGCAAAACAACTTCATTGCTCCCAATATCAATCTCGATGAACCGGATGAAAGTGCGGCGAAATTAAACCTAGTTAAAAAAACGTTAAATAAAAAAATTGATGTATTTTTGTCCAATTCCTTCGGGTTTGGAGGAACGAATTCAGCACTGATAGTAAAAAGGATAGATTAGGTATGAACAAAGAGGCAATCGTTGAAAAAATTAACGAATTTCTAGTAGATGAATTTGAAGTAGATGAAGGAGATATCGCTCCGGAAGCCAACTTAAAAGAAACGTTAGAATTAGATAGTTTAGATTTTGTAGATCTCGTAGTAACCATCGAAGAAAATTTTGGCGTTAAACTGGTTGGAGAAGATTTTATTGGAGTACACTCCCTTCAAGATTTTTACGATCTTATATACAATAGAACCAGCAATACTTCTACCGTAGCAGCTAATGGAGACTCGCTGGGAGGGTAAATCCAAAGGCACCGTCCTTGGGTATAAAATATTTATTTGGTTACTGCGTACCTTTGGGGTGAGAGCAGCCTACGCACTTCTGTATTTTGTAGCGCTCTATTATTGTTTCTTTTCCATTAAAAGCACGAAGGCAGTTTTTTATTATTTACGGCATCGTCAAAAGTTTTCTTTCTGGAAAAGTATTATCTGCGTCTATAAGAATTATTTAGTCTTCGGAAAGACCATCATCGATAAAGTAGCCATATCTTCTGGCATGAGAGATGCATTTACGTATGAATTTGACGGCATTGAGAACATAAAGAAATTACTTCAAGAAAAAAAAGGAGGCGTTTTATTGAGTGCTCATGTCGGGAATTTTGAAATTGCCGAAGTATTCTTCCGAGAAATCGATAATCTTTCGCAAATTAACCTTGTGGCAACCGATTCAGAGCGTGAGGATATCAAAGTGTATCTAGAAAGCGTGGGTTCGGTATCAAAAAACAAATTCATTACCATTAAGGAAGACCTTTCTCATATATTCGAGATCAACAATGCGTTGTCGAATGGCGAATTGGTTTGTCTTACAGGAGATCGCTATTATCAAGGAAGTAAATATCTCACCGAAGCCTTGTTAGGGCAACCCGCCCATTTTCCGGCAGGACCTTTTAAGTTAGCCTCTCGATTGCGGAGTCCGGTGCTGTTCGTCTATGTGATGAAAGAAACCAACAAGCACTATCACCTCTATGCTCGTACGGCCACTGTGAAAAATCGTGACGCGCAAGGGCTGTTACAAAAGTATGTTCAAAGTGTAGAAGCAATGCTGCAAAAGTACCCACTACAATGGTTTAATTATTTTGATTTTTGGGAAACGAACGAATCGCAATGAAAGAGGTACTCATAGTATATTATTCGCAGACCGGACAATTAACACGCATTCTCGAGCGGATCTCCGAAACCCTGAAGGATGAACAAGTCTCCCTCAGGTGGGCACGTTTGCAGCCTGAAACCCCGTTTCCCTTTCCGTGGGATAAAAAAAGCTTTTTTGGGGTCTTTCCGGAAACTTTCTTGCAAAAGACGATTCCGTTAGCTCCTATGGACGATTCGGTATTCCAAAAAAAGTATGATCTGGTAATTTTAGGTTATCAGGTTTGGTATCTCACTCCTTCTTTGCCTATCAATTCATTTTTGAAATCTAAGGCAGCCGCACGCCTTTTAAAAGATACCCCTGTAATTACGGTGAACGCTTCTCGCAACATGTGGACACAAGCTCAGGAAAAGGTGAAACAGTTGCTATCAGGATTACACGCGAACTTGGTGGGAAATATTGTTTTAGTAGATAGGCATATCAATCATGTTAGCGTCATTACGATCGTTCACTGGATGTTTAGCGGAAAGAAGGATCGTAAATGGGGGGTCTTTCCTAAACCGGGAGTTTCCGAAACAGATATTGAGCAAGCCTCTCGCTTTGGTGGAACCATCAAGAAATTTTTATTGAAAAGTGATTTCAGTGATCTTCAACCTGCGTTGTTAAAACAAGGTGCCGTTACTGTAAAACCGTTTTTGGTATTGGCCGATCAACGTGCTAATATATTGTTCGGAAAATGGGCACATCTCATTGCCAAAAAGGGTTCGTCAGGAAGCTCGAAAAGAGACAAATGGTTGGTATTCTTCAATTATTATTTGTTATTTGCGATCTGGATTATTGCCCCCTTAGTTTTTATTGTATTTTTGGTTTCTTATATTCCAAGGTACCATAGTATTAAGAACCAAAAACGGTACTACGCATCTGTGAAGACAAAGCATATTTGATGAAGGACGTTTACATTAACAAAACAGCAGCTTTTTTACCCAATTCCCCTGTAGATAATGAAATGATGGAAGAAAAGCTAGGCTATATTGATGGTAAAACATCGAAAGCCCGGCGGATCGTCCTGCGGAATAACAAAATAGAAACGCGCTATTATGCGATCGATTCCGAAGGAAATATCACTCATAACAATGCCCAATTAACCAAAGAAGCCATTTATAAACTTTTAGGAGATACGGTGCCTATTGATACTGTTGAATTGCTTTCCTGTGGAACAGGAAGTCCCGATCAAATTCTGCCGTCCCATGCCGCGATGGTGCATGGCGAACTCAAAGCTGGTGATCTTGAAGTAAACTCTCCAACCGGTGCTTGCTGTTCTGGGATGAATGCCTTAAAATACGGCTATTTAGCGGTTAAATCAGGGCAAGTGAATACCGCCGTATGTACCGGGTCAGAACGAATTTCGTCTTGGATGCAAGCAGACGTTTTCGAAGAAGAGATTGAATATTTAAAAGAATTGGAAGAACAACCCTTGTTGTCTTTCCACAAGGAATTCTTGCGTTGGATGTTGTCAGACGGTGCTGGAGCTTTTTTATTACAGTCGGAACCTAAAGGTGATATTCCCATACGCATGGAGTGGATGGAAGCTTATTCTTATGCACATGAATTGGAAGCATGTATGTACGCAGGCGGGGAGAAGCAAGAAGACGGTTCTTTAAAATCGTGGAGTGAATATCCTGCAGATATGTGGAGTAAAATGTCGTTGTTCGCCATTAAGCAAGATACGCGTTTGTTGGGTCAAAATATTTTGATCAAAGGTGTCAATAGCCTGAAACGAGCCATGGACAAGCATGGGATTACTGCAGATGAGGTGGATTACTACTTACCGCATATCTCTTCGTATTATTTTCACCAAAGTCTGTACATGGAGATGAAAAAACAAGGTGTTGAAATTGGCTGGGATAAATGGTTTATGAATCTCAAAAGGGTAGGAAACATTGGCTCTGCTTCGATTTTTATAATGTTAGATGAATTGGTGCGTTCCGGGAGCTTACAATCAGGAGACCGTATCTTACTTTCGGTTCCGGAAAGCGCGCGTTTTTCGTATGCCTATGCTTATTTAACCGTGGTTTGATATGAATCAATTAGCTGAAAGCATAACAGACGCAATGGTGATCAATGCACTGATTCCACAACGACCTCCCATGGTCATGGTCGACGCTTTTCATCATTATTCCGAAGGAAAAGTCATCGCGGGAATCACCCCTTCTTCTTCTAATATCTTTGCAGAAGATCAACGCATCAATGCTTCGGGTATTATAGAACATATGGCGCAAACCGTTGCCTTATATACGGGATATCAGTATTTTATAAAACAACAGCCGGCACCCACCGGATATATTGGAGCGATCAAAAAAGTGTTCATCCACGAATTACCGGCATTAGATCAGGAGCTTCGTACAACTGCAGAAGTGCTGCATGAAATTATGGGTGTCACGCTAGTGAAGGCTGAAACGTATTGTGGCGAAACATTGATCGCGAGTAGTGAAATGAAAACAGTAATTGCTTCCTCTTGAAATCGCATCTTCCGCATATTGACATAAAAAAATTTCTTCCACATCGCGATCCTATGTTGTTCGTTCATCATTTGATGGATATTTCCGAAGAAAAAGCAATGACCAGTTTTACGATTTCTGAAGATACTTTATTTGTAGAAAAAGGAAGTTTCTCTGAAGTGGGACTTATTGAAAACGCCGCACAAAGTTGTTCTGCCATTATCGGTCAAGATTTTTTTGATGATGACGATTATCAAGGAGAAAGAAATAAGGTGATTGGATACATCAGTGCGATCAAGAAGATCGAGATCCATGCGCTTCCAAAGGTGGGTCAAGAAATTACAACACGCGCGCAATTGGTCAACAGAATGCAAACCGAAGCGTTCGCCGTGAGCACCGTCAATTGTACGGTACATCACAGGGAAACCTTACTTTTAGAAGGCACCCTGAATTTTATTATTCATGAGGTGTGATTATGAAGAAAGACGAAGTACCACAAGACAAAAGCAGTTTAGAATCCTCGAACTATAAGGAACTCACCTATGCGGTAAATGAGGAAGGCGAATACACCACCGAACTAAGCTCCGGTTGGGAACCGAAGACCATTGCCTTGAACAATGCCTTGGAAGAAATAGAAGAACGCATTGCTGCCGCAAAAGAGGCCGTGCAAGCCGGAGAAATGAGTCCGATTTACTATTACATGGAAAAAAATAAAATGGACTTCAGTATTTTGGCGAGTTATGTTGGAATCTGGAAGTGGCGCGTAAAGCGACATTGCAAACCCAACGTATTCAAAAAACTTTCCGAAAAAACCCTTCAAAAGTATGCTGAGGTCTTCCAAATCACGATTGCAGAATTAAAAAAGACCGACTAATGGAAATTGATTTTACCCATAAGCAATCTGCCCACTGTGAAAATGGGGTCGTTTCCAATTTAATGCACCACCACGGTATTCCTGTGAGCGAACCTATGGTTTTTGGGATTGGGTCCGGACTGCTATTCTGCTACATTCCCTTGTTAAAAGTAAATCACGCGCCCGCAATTACCTATCGTGCGATGCCCGGTATGATCTTCAAACGGTTTGCAAAACGCGTTGGGATTACCTTCAAAAGAACAAAATTTCGCAATCCAAAGTCGGCGCAAGAACAACTGGATGCGAATTTGGCAAACAACAACCCGGTGGGTTTACAGGTGGGCGTGTATCATTTGAGCTATTTCCCGGAAGAATATCGATTCCACTTTAATGCTCATAATCTGGTGGTCTACGGAAAAGAGGGCAATACCTATCTTGTAAGTGATCCGGTCATGGAACACGTGACCACGCTTACTGCCGAAGAATTAGAGCGCGTGCGTTTTGCCAAAGGGGCCTTTGCGCCTAAAGGGCAGATGTATTATCCGATCGCACTTCCGGAACGTGTGGATCTTGAACCGGCCATCCTAAAAGGAATCAAGCATACGTGTCGCGATATGTTGGCGCCTGTACCCTATGTGGGTGTCAAAGGAATTAAAACCATTGCCAAATTGGTGCGTTCTTGGCCAAAGAAAAAAGGATCCAAACGAGCCAAGCATTATTTGGGTCAAATTGTTAGGATGCAGGAGGAAATTGGCACCGGAGGCGGCGGCTTCCGCTACATTTATGCAGCCTTCTTGCAAGAAGCTGCTACGCTGTTAAACAAACCCGAATGGCACGAAATGTCGAAAGAGATGACCCAAATTGGAGATCTCTGGAGAGATTTTGCACTGCAGGCATCGCGTGTGTACAAAGACCGAAGCAACCTGGCCGCCGGAGGAGAATACGAAACGTTGGCGCAACAATTGGAAACGATCGCTGATAAAGAAAAAGCCTTTTTCAAAAAACTGAAAAAAACGGTAGCATGATTCGCATTGATGGCTTGAGCAAACGATATGCTGGTGCTGACTATTTTTCCGTGAAGGAAGTCAGTCTTCATGTAAAACCGCAAGAAATATTCGGTTTGTTAGGACCAAACGGTGCCGGAAAGACCACCTTGATTTCAGTATTATGTACACAACTGGCGCCTACCTCGGGGAGCTTTCAAATTGCGGGTGTGTCGCCTGAAACGTCTACGCGTTTAGTGCAACAGCAATTGGGCATGGTACCGCAAGAATATTCGCTGTATCCCTCGCTTACAGCTTGGGAAAATCTGATGTTCTTTGGAAGTATGAATGGGGTCGGTAAACGCTTACTGAAAAACCGGATTGAAGAAGAACTTGATTCTCTGGGCCTTGCCACATTCGCCCATAAAAGAATTCAGACCTTTTCGGGAGGAATGAAACGCCGCGTAAATCTCATTGCCGGTATTTTGCATAAACCAAAAGTGTTGTTTTTAGACGAACCTACCGTGGGCGTTGATGTACAGTCAAAACAAGTGATCTTAAAAAAGATCGAAGCATTGAATAAGGCCGGAACCACGTTGGTCTACACCTCGCATCATCTCAATGAGGCAGAAGATCTCTGTTCAAGCATTGCGATCATGGATCAAGGAAGTATTTTGTGCCAAGGCGCGCCAAAAGATTTAATTAGAGAGGCAGGCGTCACCAATTTGGAAGCTTTATTCCTGCTAAAAACCGGTAAAGCCCTCCGAGATTATGCATAAACTTTGGGCGGCAGCGAGAAAAGAAGCACAACTGCTACGGAGGGATCTGGGGGGATTGGCTATTTTATTTGTGATGCCAATTGTGTTGGTGGTGACCATCACCTTGATTCAGGACAGTTCTTTTAAAAGCATTTCTCAGCTTGAGATTCCTATTCTTTGGGTAGATTTAGATCAAGGTCCGATAGCAGCACAAGTGTTAACAGGTTTAAAAGCTTCGGAAGCGTTTGTAATTTCAGAAGACTCCAATGAAGACATTGCGGCTCAATTGGTACGTCAAGGCGACTATAAATTAGCATTAGTTATTCCTGAAGGGCTTTCCGAAGAACTCAAAGAAAAAGTAACGGGTAAAGTGGATGCCACCTTAGCGACCTTCGGAATTGCAGAAACGGTGGATTCCATACCTGAATCAGAAGCAACTTCCACCCAAGAGATCAAACTGTACTTCGACCCGGTCACCCAACAAACCTTTAAGAATTCTGTAAAGAACGGGATCGATAAACTGATTGCTCAGGTAGAGAGTGAAATGATCTACCAAGCCTTCGAAACAGCACTTAATGAAGGAGAAACATCCTCCACCAGCTTCGCGGAAGAACCTTTTATTGCTTACAAAGAGATTACGATGGGGCACTCAGAAGCTTCCGATGATCACACCCTTAATTCGGCGCAACACAATGTTCCGGCGTGGGCGCTTTTTGCCATATTCTTTATTATTGTGCCGCTCTCCGTGAATATGGTAAAGGAAAAAGGGCAAGGAACCTTTGCCCGATTGCAAGCCGCGCCGGTGTCTTACCTCACATTATTAGGTGGCAAAACAATCGTATATATCTCGGTATGTCTCCTACAGTTCTTATTGATGCTACTTATCGGGCGTTTCTTATTTCCCGTGATTGGGCTACCGCAACTTGACATTGCAAATCGCTGGTTCTTATTGTTCTTTGTAGCTTTGTGCGCAGGATTTGCAGCTATTGGGCTGGGGCTTCTTTTAGGAACCTTGGCCAATACACAGGAACAGGCGGCACCATTTGGAGCTACCTTTGTTGTGATCTTAGCAGCGTTAGGAGGTGTTTGGGTGCCGGTTTTTGTAATGCCACCCTTTATGCAGGCGCTGTCAAAGTTATCTCCTATGAATTGGGGATTGAATGCTTTTTATGAAGTGTTCTTGCGACAAGGAGCATGGCAACAATTACTGCCTGATATTGGATTACTGTTAGGATTTTTTATTATTACTACAGGCATCGCAGTAGTATATCATCGAAAACAACATCGAATTTGAGCACAAAGAAAGAAATAACGTATACCAACGAAATACGAGTACGCTTTGTAGAAACAGATCCTTTGGGGATTGTTTGGCATGGCAATTATATTCAGTATTTTGAGGATGGTCGTGAAGCCTTCGGAAGACATCATGGAATCTCCTATTTGGACCAAAAAGATCAAGGGTTTACAACGCCTATCGTAAAATCGCAAAGCGAACATAAGTTGCCCTTGCGGTACGGTGATACCGCCACTATTAAAACCATCTATGTCGATTCCCCAGCAGCCAAGATGATCTTCAAATATGAAATATACAACCCCGAAGGGGCGCTGGTGTGTACCGGGGAAACCATACAAGTATTTGTGTCGTTAGAAGGTGAGCTGTCGTTAACCATTCCGCCATTTTTTGAAGCTTGGAAACGAAAAGTAGGTTTGTTGGATGCGTAGGGTATTCCTTTCATATCACGAATTGATCACTTCGTATGGAATTGGGAGTAGAAAGACTTTGGAAGCCATAGAGCAAGAGCGATCAGGAATTCACCCGGCAAGATATATCGATGATCAGCATACGGCATCTTTTGTGACTTCACAGATCGATAGAGAATTGCTAGAAACCAGATTTCAGGAATTAAACCCTTCTAAAGAATATACCCGACTTGAAAAAATATTGGTCTGTAGCTTAGATAGTGTTATCAAAGCCTCAACACTGAAGCTGGATGATCGGGTAGGCTTGATCATCGCTACTACAAAAGGAAATATTGATGTCTTGGATACGGAACATCCGTTTCCTAAAAGTCGCGCCTATTTGCCGGAAATGGCTCGAGCCGTTGCCGATTTTTTTGCGTTTGAAACAGAACCGATCGTTCTTTCCAATGCCTGCGTGAGTGGCGCCCTAGCGGTTGCCACAGCAAAAGGCTATATCCAACAGCAACAGTTTGACCATGTGTTTGTCGTGGCCGGAGATTTGGTGACACCGTTTACGGTAAGTGGCTTTACCTCTTTTCAGGCGATGAGTGATATGCCTTGCAAACCGTATTCCGCAGATCGAGATGGTATTACCTTGGGAGAAGCAGGGGCTTGTGTATTAGTGACCTCAGATAGGGAGCGAACCGATGCCACTTCCATGGAACTTGTTGGAGAGGCTTCTTGCAATGATGCCAATCACATCTCGGGTCCGTCGCGAACCGGCGAAGGGTTATTTCGAAGCATCAAAAAAGCGATGACGCAAGCTAACATTACTTCAGAAGAACTGGGATTCATTTCAGCTCATGGAACCGCCACCGTTTTTAATGATGAGATGGAATCCATCGCGTTTCATCGTGCCGGCATGAGTGAGATCCCAATTCATAGCCTCAAAGGATATTTAGGGCACAGCTTAGGGGCTTCGAGTTTAGTAGAGCTTGTGGTTGGGATGCATTCGGTAGCAAATAATACGTTATTTCGTTCGCTTGGGTATGAGGAACCGGGAACATCGCATCCATTGGCAGTGATTGAAACAACGACTCCAAAAAAAATAACTACGTTTATGAAAACAGCATCGGGATTTGGAGGATGTAACGTCGCCTTGGTCTGTAAACAGCTTTCTAATGAATAATGGGTCTGACATACTTGACTACTGTTATATTTCCAAAGGAACCATTTGGCATAATGGCGCAGAATGGTTTTCGAAAGAAGAGTTGCCCTTTAAAGCATTTATGAAAGCTGCGTATCAGCAACGGGGCATTAGCTATCCAAAGTTTTTTAAAATGGATCGCCTCAGTAAGCTGGCATTTATGGCTTCGGAAGTAATGGCAGCGCAGACACCGTTTCAAGAAGAAACGGCCCTTGTATTTGCCAATCGAGCTTCTAGTTTAGATTCCGATAGAAAACATCAACACAGTATTCAACATAAAGACGCTTTCTATCCCAGTCCGGCTGTCTTCGTGTACACCTTGCCAAACATTTGCTTAGGCGAAATTAGCATACGACATCAGCTTTTTTCAGAAAATAGTTTTTTTATCTTTGACAGCTTTAATGTCGACACCCTGCACCCCTATTGCAATCATTTGATTGCGACCAAAAAAGCACCTGCAGTGCTTTGTGGCTGGGTTGATTTTGATACGGAAACAGAGTATGAAGCATTTTTATATCTTATAAGGAACGAAAACATACCAACACACTATATACAACAACTTTACGAACAACATCATGACAGCACTTAAACAGGAATTAAAAGAGAAGATCATTGAACAATTAAACTTGGAAGATGTTTCTGTGGAAGAAATTGAAGATAACGATCCGCTTTTTGGAGACGGATTGGGTCTCGATTCGATCGATGCACTCGAATTGATCGTGATGCTGGATAAAGACTACGGCATTAAGTTGAGCGACCCGAAAGAAGGAAAGAAAATCTTTCAATCGGTTTCAGTGATGGCCGAATATATTGAAGAGCACCGTACGCGCTAACAGTACAACCAACCAAAAAAATGAACCAAGGCGTTGCCATAACCGGAATGGGAATTATTTCTGCCATCGGAAAAGATGTGCAGAGCAATTATCATTCTTTAGTTTCAGGTACTACCGGCGTACAACGTGTTTCGAAGATCGATACGATCCACCGCGATGCAATTTGGGTAGGAGAAATCGATTGGTCCAATGAGGAACTAGAAGCACGTCTGAACCTCCCCAACGATCATAATTATACGCGTACGGCCGTGCTTGGAGTATGGGCAGCAAAACAGGCAGCAGAAGACGCCAAGCTGAGTGCTGATCCAAAAATTCGTACCGGCCTTATTTCTGCTACGACCGTGGGCGGGATGGATAAAACCGAAAAACACTATTACGAATACCTCACCTCCAAAGCATGCAGAAAATATATTGAAAGTCATCACGCCGGAGATCACAGTCAGAAGATCGCTAAAGAACTGGGGATCGACCAAGGCTTGGTGACCACCATTAGCACGGCCTGTTCTTCCGCAGCAAATTCAGTCATGTTGGGAGCGCGCCTCATCAAGACGGGTCGTTTAGATCGCGTGATTGTAGGGGGAGCAGATCCTTTGTCAAAGTTTACCATCAATGGCTTTAATGCCTTGATGATTCTTTCAGATGAACATAATACCCCTTTTGATCAAGATCGAAAGGGACTCAATTTAGGAGAAGCTGCGGCGTATCTGGTGTTAGAGTCTGAAGCGTTAGTCCAAAAAGGCAACAAGAAGGTCTACGCATATGTTTCCGGGTATGGAAATGCCAATGATGCCTTTCATCAAACGGCCTCTTCTGATCATGGGGATGGAGCGACCCTCTCCATGCAAAAGGCATTGGAGGTCGCCGGGTTAACTCCGGAAGACATCGATTATATCAACGCTCACGGAACAGCAACGCGAAACAACGATCTTTCTGAAGGAAGAGCTTTTATGCGTGTGTTTGGAGAGAAGGTTCCACTTTTTAGTTCTACCAAACCGTTTACAGGGCACACCTTGGCAGCAGCCGGAGGGATAGAAGCAGTGTTCTCGGTCTTGGCATTACAACATAATACCATCTTTTCAAACCTTAATTTCAAGAGCCCAATGGAGGAGTTCGCACTGCGTCCTCAAACAGAAACAATTCAGAAAGAATTAAACCATGTGCTTTCTAATTCGTTAGGGTTTGGCGGAAATTGTTCTACGGTGATCTATTCTAAAAGAGCCAATTCATGAAAAAGGTGTATATACAAAGTACGGGATGTATTTCGGCACAACAGAGTTGGGGTGATGTTTCCTTTCTAGCAACACCATTATTTTATGAATCAAAAGTGCTTCCGGTGGTAGCACCAAATTATAAAGAGTATATCTCTGCTGCTGCTGCACGACGCATGGCCAAAGCCATTAAAATGGGCGTAACGGCTTCGCACTTTGCCATGCAAGAGGCCGGAAAGGACAATGTAGATGCTATCATCACTGGCACGGGACTTGGGTTGGTTCGTGATTCAGAAAAATTTGTGAGCGCCATCATTGATAATGGCGAACAATACCTAACGCCAACATCCTTTATTCAAAGCACGCACAATACGGTAGCGGGACAAATAGCGCTAGGAATCAATTGCAAAGGGTATAACCTAACGTATGTTCATGATTCTAATTCGTTTGAATCGGCTTTGTTAGATAGCATTACCCAGCTTCAAGCCGATGAGGTAGCTTCTGTCCTGGTGGGCGGAGTGGATGAGCTCTGGGATCATACCATTGAGATCCATCAACTGATCGGGCACATTAAAGAACAGGCTATTGCAACCCAAACCTTGCTTGACTCAAATACCTCCGGAACTGTATTTGCAGAAGGCGCGGGCTTTTTTGTGTTAGAATCTGAAAAGAAGTCGAATACCTATGCTGAGGTCGTTGATGTTCAATTATACGGTACGTTAGCGGAAGAAGAGGTAGCACAAGCTGCGGAAGCCTTTTTGAAAGAACACGGAATGACCCCTTCCGCTGTGGACGTTCTAATTTTAGGGAATAACGGCGACGTAGCGTATGATACCTATTACGACGCTCTTGCGGATGAATTGTTTTCTGAAACGACACAAACCTACTATAAACACCTTTGTGGCGAATTCCATACCGCCACTGCGTTTGGAACCTGGTTGGCTGCCAAGATGTTAAAAACGCAGACCATTCCCGATGTGGTTCGGTTGAACGATAAAAGCACTTCGCATATCGAAACCGTGTTGTTGTATGATCAATATCGGGGAGAGAATCACAGCTTTATTCTTTTCCAAAAATGCTAAGTTTCCGGAACATAACCGGTCTTTCCATCTTATTATTTTTTATTGCTTTACTGGGAGTCCTTTTCGCAGAAGGCTCCTACATTTGGCTGATACTTCCATGCTTGTTTTGGTTAGTGATGACTGCCATAGGAAGTTTTCACATTTCATGGAATTACCATCTACATGCGACCCATCGCAGCGCTAATAAAAATTCTCGTCAAGTAGCCATCACTTTTGACGATGGCCCCGATCCAACAAATACTCCGAAGATCCTTGATATTTTGAAGAACCATCGCGCTTCCGCCAGTTTTTTTTGTATCGGAAAACGGATGCAAGAGTATCCCGAAATACTGAAGCGAATTCAGCGTGAAGGACACACCCTAGGAAACCATACGTATACCCATAGCGTAAATATGGGCTTCTTTGGTAGTCAGCGTATATTTTCAGAATTAAAAAGAACGAATACAGTAGCACAAGAAATCTTAGGCAAACATCTGCAATGGTACAGGCCAGCTTTCGGAGTGACCAATCCGGCAATAAAAAAAGCTTTGGAACAAACCGATCTCAGGGCGGTTGGTTGGAGTATCAGGTCGTATGACACCCTACCGCTTTCCGAAGCATTTCTCTATAAAAGAATTACCAAACGAATACAAGGAGGCGATATCATATTACTACACGACACCGGGGAGAAAACAGTGGCTGTATTGGAACGGTTATTGTTATTTTTGCAACAAAATGGGTGGGAGGCCGTTTCGGTAGATACCCTGTTAAAAGAAGAAACAAATGATTAAGTGGTGGATTGTAAGATTGATGCTATTAGTTGCTGTGCCCTTGATGGCACAGGAACGTCCTATGTCTTCAGCGCAACAGGAGGAATTGATTGCTCAAGTTAAAGCCTTGGCAGAAACGACCACCTCCATACACACGAAATTCACGCAGTATAAGCATTTGGATTTCTTGTCGAATGACATAGAAACCAAAGGAAAAATGATATTTCAGTCGCCCGATAAGGTGCGTTGGGAATATACCGATCCTTATTCCTATGTGGTGATCTTTCAAGGAGATAGATTACATATTGACGATGCCGGAAAGAAAAGCACCATCGATATGGGAAGCAGTGAACTCTTTCAACAGATGAACCAATTGATTGTCAATAGCGTGAAAGGAAACCTGTTTTCGGCCGGGGATTTCAACAGGACCTTTTTCGTATCGCCCGAATGGAATAAAGTGGTTTTTGTTCCGAAAGACCCGAAAATGAGTCGGTATATCGCTGCATTCGAGTTGTTATTTCAGAAGAAAACCGGCATGGTTCACGAAGTGAAACTCATAGAACCTACTCAAGATTACACACGTATCATCTTTTCTGAACGAACTTTAAATACTCCTGTAGATGCTGCAGCGTTTCGTCATTAGTTGTGTGCTTCTTGGGGTATTACAATCGTGTTCCTTAGCACTTACCAAGGGACTCACTGCACAGCCACCAAGCATAGTAACGCTTCAAAACCCGTATTTCGCAGATCAAGCCATAGATTACGTGTATAAGGCCCAGTTGCAGGTGTACGGTAATTATTTTGGTGGAATTTTGGTGATCAAGAAAATCGCGCCGCAGCAACATCGAGTGGTTTTTACAACCGAAATGGGAAAGAGTCTTTTTGATTTTGAATTCCGGCAAGAAGAATTCAAAATACACTATATCATCGAGGAGTTGGATCGCAAGTTGTTGCTCAACATACTTGAAAATGATTTTCGACTATTAACATCAGAAAGGCAACGCCCGGATGCTGTGTATCAAACCCCAGAAAGTAATTTGTATAAGGTTGACGGTCCAAAACGTTGGCGGTTTTACGAAGTGGACAACAACTCTGCACAGCTGAAACGCATTGTTCAAACGTCTGCACACAAAGAAAAAATGGCGATCGAATTTTCTGAAATTTCAGAAGATCACGCAAAAAAAATCAAGATTGCTCATTTCAATCTAAAACTTACCATAGATTTGTATGCGCTTTAAAAATGAATCCATGTTAATTGAAGGATTATACTCCATTTCCTCCTTTCAAAGTAATGATAATAGTATTGACGCATCTGTAGTGCTCAACAAAGATCATGAGGTGTTTCAAGGACATTTTCCCAACAACCCGGTGATGCCCGGCGTATGTATGATGCAAATGATCAAAGAACTGCTGGAGGAAGCGGTGTCTTCAAAGTTGCAATTGAAGTCCTCTTCGAATATAAAATTTATGGCTATCATAAATCCTGAAAAGAATGCCAACCTGAATGTGAACATTCAATGGACAAAAGAAGAGGGTATGTATAGAGCCAAAAGCGCCATCGTATTTGACGCTACTACCGCCTTAAAGATGAGTTCGGTATATCGAGAAACATCTGTATGAAAACGCTCCTGATCATCTTTTTTGGCTGTATTTTTTTCTTACAAACACCTTCATTACAGCACCTTCGTAACGTTTATCCTTCGCTTCAGGAAAATGCAACCTTAGCGGAAGAAACGCATCAATCCCTTATCGACCTTAGTAAAAAGGACGGAGTCAAGAAATGGGCTTATAAAGGAGTGGTCAATACGGTGATGGCGAAACACGTTCGGAATAAAAAAAAGAAGAAAGAATTTTTCACCGAGGGGGTCACTCAAATAGAAGCCGCAGTAAAAAAAGCACCCAATGACATAGAGGTCAGATGCTTGCGTCTTAGCGTGCAAGAAAATAGTCCGCGTTTCCTTGGTTATCACGGTACCATAGAAGAGGATAAGGCATTTTTGATAGCTCATTTTTCGGAAACTTCTTCGGAAAGTATCAAATCCTTCATTAGGAAGTACGTTTTACAGTCGGAAGCCTTCAGCGAAGAGGAGAAAGCACAATTTCAGTAGCCGTTTCAGAAAGCGTTAAAATTAAGGCTAGTAAGTGCTTATTTTTTGATACTCCTTTCGGAATGTATATTTTTGCAGCCCTCATAGAATACGATGTTCTTAGAGGAAAATGGCAGATCTTTTCCGAAGCGATATATGGATACAACACAGGTACATAAAGCAATGAAAGACTTGCGTTGTTGTGTTGTGATTCCCACCTACAACAACGAGAGAACGCTGGCACGTGTGATCAATGGCGTACTTCAATACACCACTAATGTGATCGTTGTAAACGACGGCGCTACCGACGATACCGAAGCGATCCTGTCTGCCATCCCGCAACTCACTGTGGTACGTTATGCCAATAACCAAGGAAAAGGTTTTGCACTGCGCCAAGGCTTTCAACAAGCGTTGGAAATGGGGTATGACCACGCCATAACCATTGACAGTGACGGACAGCATTTTCCGGAAGATATCCCTGTCTTTCTCCAAGCACTTATGGAAGCAAAGGACGATGAGGAACTGCTATTGATTGGGGCACGAAATATGAAGCAAGAGGGAGTGCCCGGTAAAAGCAGTTTTGGAAATAAATTCTCGAATTTCTGGTTTTGGGTGGAAACGGGAATTAAATTACAGGATACCCAATCAGGGTATCGGTTATATCCAATAAGACAACTTCAGAAGAAAAGATTTTACACGAAAAAATTCGAATTTGAAATTGAGGTCATCGTAAAAGCCGCATGGATGGGAATTACCGTTAAAAATGTACCCGTTCGGGTGTTATACGATGCAAAGGAACGTGTGTCTCATTTTAGACCCTTTAAAGATTTTACGCGCATTAGTATTTTGAATACTTGGTTAGTGTTTTGGGCGTTCGTGTACATTAAACCTGTACAGCTTTTTAAGAGATACCGTGAAAAAGGGCTGAAGCGATTTTTAATAGAAGATTTTCTTCAGAATAATGACAGTCCGAAGATAAAAGCTCTCTCCATGGCATTAGGGGTCTTTGTTGGGATTTCCCCCTTTTGGGGATTTCATACCTATTTAGTGATCTTTTTAGCCGTCACCTTCAAATTGAATCGCATCATTGCATTCGCCTTTTCAAACGTAAGCATTCCCCCGTTTATCCCTTTTGTGGTATTGGCAAGTATCAAGGTGGGACATTTTGTATTAGGTTTAGATTATTCGTATTCATTGAGTGAGATCAGTGAAAATTTTGAAGTCTTCCGCCATTTAAAATCATATCTCATCGGAAGCTTTATCCTGGCTTCTGTCTCGGCGATAGCGACAGGCTTGGTGGGCTATTTGGTTCTGTCTATCTTTAAGACCAAAATGGTGCCTACCAATGAGTAAGGTCTTTTTTCGTATCTATTCCTTTTTATCCCGATATCGCATTGGAGCAGTGCTGGTATTGCTCGCAATTATGGGAGGCCTAGCGAGCACTCTGTTTTTCATCCCTTTTGAAGAAGACATTTCCAAACTGATTCCCAGTAGCGATCGAACCGAAACCGTACAAAAGGTGTTGGGCCAAGTAGAGTTCGCTGATAAGATCATTGTTCAACTTAAAAAAGAGGATAGTACTACAGCAAAAACCCTCACCAAGGTCGCTGATGAATTGGTGGATAGCTTGTCGCTGCAAGCCGCTCCTTTTATTGATGATATTCAAGGAAAAGTGCCTGAAGAAGACGCTCAGGCCACGCTCGATTTTATATACAATCATCTGCCGCTCTTTCTTGATGAGAATGTTTATGATGACTTAGCTCCCAAAATAGATGCCGATAGTATAGCTGTGTTAACCCAGCAGGTGTATCGAACAATACTCTCCCCGTCTGGTATCGTTGCAAAAAAAACCTTGCTTCGAGACCCCTATGGGTTAAGCTGGAAAGGACTAGAGCAATTGCGCGATATGAGCATGGGCGATCAGTTTACTCTTAAAGATGGGTATATCACTACCGAAGACGGACAAAAGATTTTGTTGTTCATTGACCCTGCATTTCCCTCTAATGATACGAGCAATAATGAACTGTTAGCAGACCACCTCTATCGTATTCAAACTTATTTAAACGATAAATATAAAGGAGTTTCAGTAGACTATTTTGGAGCGGCTTTGGTGGCAGTTGCCAATGCGCGGCAAATAAAACGAGATATTCAGTTCACGGTAGGAATTGCGCTCACGGCACTTATGGGCTTCTTTATATTTTTCTATCGGAAAATTACTATTCCGCTTATATTATTCATTCCCGCGACGGTAGGCGGACTCCTAGCAATTGCGTTTTTATTTTTGATACGGGATAGCATTTCAGCCATTTCACTTGGCATTGGCTCTGTTTTGCTTGGCGTTACTTTAGATTATTCTCTGCATATACTCACGCATTTAAGAAATCAACATTCAGTGAAACAGTTGTATCAAGAGGTGGCACGCCCCATTCTCATGAGCAGCTGTACGACCGCCTTAGCGTTTTTCTGTCTATTGTTCATTTCTTCACAAGCGCTGCAAGACCTTGGAATTTTTGCTGGTGTTAGTGTGATCACTGCTTCGGTAGCAGCTTTAGTATTGATCCCACTCTTGTACAGAGGTACGCCTCAAACAGACGTCAGTAGTACGTTTTTGGATCGTTGGGCCACGTTCGACTTCCACAAGAGTAAAATTGCCATTTTCGTATTGCTGGGCGGCGTCGTTCTGAGTATTTTTACCTATCATCGCGTTCCCTTTAATCAGGATTTAGCTTCGCTGAATTTTGAACCACCTCACCTCAAAAAAGTACAGCAAGAATTGGATGCCGCTACCGGTATTGCTACCAAAAGTATGTATTTGATTGCGTATGGTGCCACTTCCGAAGAAGCCCTCCAAAAGAATGATGAGATTTATAACAAATTATCACAGTTAAAAGCGGAAGGAGCGATATCAGACTTTAGTTCGGTGGGCGGTTGGTTGACCTCCACAAAGACACAACAAGAGGCCATTGACCGTTGGAATCAATTTTGGACGACAAAACAACAAGATTCCCTTCAAGCGTATTTTATTTCGGAAGGAGCTGCTTTGGGTTTCAAGCCGAAAACGTTTCAACCCTTTTTCAACCACTTGAAAACCAATTTTCAACCTTTATCAGTTGAAGACTTTGAAACGCTATCTATTGTTCGGAATGCTGATTTTATCACGCAAGGCCCTGAGTTTACTACTGTTAATAATCTGGTGAAGGTAGAAGGCAATCAATCGGAAACGATACTCTCAACATTTCAAAAGGAAGAAGGGATTGTGGTGGTGGATCGGCAAGCCCTGAATGAACAATTCTTAGGAAACTTGAAGAATGACTTTAATCGATTAATTAGCTACTCTATTATTGTAGTGCTACTTATCCTTGGGTTCTCTTACCGCAGTATTTCATTGACGCTGGTGACCAGTATTCCTATCTTTCTCACTTGGTGGGTGACACTTGGTTTAATGGGGTTATTCCAATTGGAATTTAACATCTTCAATATTATCATTTCCACCTTTATCTTTGGTTTGGGCGTAGATTACGGAATCTTCATCACCAACGGAATGCTTCTAGAATATCGAACCGGAGTAAAAGCACTTCCTACGCATCGCACATCTATTATGCTTTCGGTGGCGACAACTCTCTTGGGAGTAGGTGTGCTGATATTTGCCAAGCATCCTGCCTTATTCTCTATCGCCAGCGTATCTGTTATTGGTATTGCCACTGCTTTTTTGATGGTGAATACACTACAGCCATTACTCTTCAAATTGTTTATAGGAAGCAAGAACAAACGTCCTATACATCTTAGGTATTTGTTGCATTCCAGCGTCTCCTTTGGATATTATGGCATCGGAGGGATGTTGTTTTCTCTGGCAAGTACCGCAATGCCGCTCATCCCTGTTTCTAAGAAAAAGAAGATGACCGCATTTCATTGGATCATCTCGAAATTCATGAAATCGGTGTTGTATACCAATCCTTTTGTGGCTAAAAAGATCATAAATAAACATGACGAGTCTTTCAAAAGACCGGCTGTAATTATTGCCAATCATACCTCGTTCCTGGATATTTTAGCTATGGGCATGCTGACACCCAAAATGATTTTCTTGGTGAACGATTGGGTGTACCGTTCTCCTGTATTCGGAAAGGCGGTGCAACGCGCCGGATTTTATCCGGTGTCCCAAGGATTGGACGAAAAAGGGATTGCGTATTTGCAAACTAAGATCGATCAGGGCTACAGTTTAATGGCGTTTCCTGAAGGAACGCGTTCAGAGACACACCAGATCAAGCGCTTTCATAAAGGCTCTTTCTTTTTGGCACAACAGTTTCAGATCGACATACTTCCGGTGCTTATTCACGGCAATTCAGAAGTGCTTCCCAAAGGTAGTTTCGTCATTAGAGATGGGAGTATCACCTTAGAACTCCTTGAGCGTATTTCTCCACCCGACCGTGATGAAGCACGCGGACATGCGCTTATGACGAAAGCGGTCATGAAAAAATTTAGGAGTGCTTTTGATCGATTGAGAACGGAACTAGAGGATACGCAATATTTTCACGCGTTGCTGCGAGAGGAGTTCAGATTCAAAGGTCACAACCTTTACCGTCACGTGAAGTGGCAATTGAAAAACTTTGAAAAAGATTATCACCATGTATTACAGTGGATTCCTAAAAAAGCACATGTTCTTCATGCCACGGATCAAACGGGAGCTCTAGCATTTTTGTTGGCCTTAGACCAACCGTCTAGAACCATTACCTCTGTAGTGGAAAACCCGGGAACACGAGCGATTCTACAAAATAGCTTTATTACAACGCGAGATTCTTATAAAATAACGTTTACAGATCAAGTGAACGCGGTAGTAAACGAATCGGTAACCGTGATAATCTGGGACAGTAAAGTCGCTCCGGATGTGGCTTCGATCGATTTGGATTGGGAACGCATCACATCAGTCATCATTTCTAAAGAACTTCTCAAAGAACAAGCCTCCTATTGGCAGGAAATTGGCTATCATCCCAAGGAGAAAACTGAAAAACTTGTACTTTTGAAACGATGACCGAACGATTTGATGTTATAGTTATGGGAAGCGGCCTTGGCGGTCTGGTTTCAGCACTTATTCTAGCCAAGGAAGGACGCCGTGTTTGTGTTCTTGAAAAGAATCAACAATTTGGAGGAAATCTTCAAACCTTTTCGCGCAATAAAACCATTTTCGACACCGGAGTGCATTACATTGGCGGGCTGAGTGAAGGACAAAACCTCTATCGTTATTTCGATTACTTGGGGGTGATGGAAGACCTGAATCTTAAACAAATGAACATCGACGGTTTCGATGTTGTTACTTTTGATGGTGATCCGGAAGAATACCCTTATGCGCAAGGCTACGAAAATTTCATTTCCACTTTGGTGGAAAAGTTTCCGGAAGAAGAAGAAGGGATTCGAGGGTACTGCAACGCAATGCGAGAAATGTGCGGCAATTTCCCCCTTTATGAACTAGGGACAGGCAAGCCCTATTTTGAGGATGGTTCTGTCTTCGGAAAGCAAGTAAAAGAGCATATTAATTCATTTACTTCCAACGAAAAATTGCAAGCGGTATTGGGGGGTACTAATTTACTTTATGCAGGAGATGATACGCGTACACCGTTCTATGTGCACGCGCTTTCCGTGAATTCTTATATTGAAAGTGCCTATCGTTGCGTAAATGGCGGAAGTCAAATTTCTAAAATTTTACTGAAACGCTTACGGGAATTAGGTTCGGTGGCGTATAAGCGAAGTGAAGTCACTGAATTTAACTATACCGAAGGACAACTTACCGGAGTGACCACCCTTGATGGAAGAACCTTCGAAGCAGATACGTTTATTTCTAATATCAATCCGAAACGTACGCTTGAAATTGCAGGATCCGAAAAATTTAGAAAAGCCTACGTCAATAGAATTGCTTCGATCCCTGACACCTGCTCTGCTTTTAGTTTGTATATAGTGCTGAAACCCAATTGTTTTCCCTACCTCAATAAAAACTATTATCATTTTAAAGATGCTAGTCGTATTTGGAACGCCCAAGAATATACCCAAGATAGTTGGCCCGAATCGTATATGGTTTCTATGGGGGTGAACAAGAATACCGAACAGTATGGCGATACGCTAACGGCCATGACCTACATGCGTTATGACGAAGTGGCAACTTGGGAGAAGACCTTCAATACGGTGGTGCGTAAGAACGAACGCGGTCAAACTTACGAGGCCTTTAAAAAGGAAAAAACAGAGATCTTCATTGACGAGTTGGAAAAGAAATTTCCGGATATTCGTGAGTGTATATCGGCGGTTTATACCTCGACGCCTCTATCCTATCGTGATTACATCGGTAACCATCGCGGTTGCATGTACGGTTATGAAAAAGATATTCAAAACCCCTTACGTTCGTTTATTTCCCCAAGAACCAAGATCAATAATCTGTTCTTTACCGGACAAAGCCTCAATATGCATGGCATTTTAGGCGTTACCATAAGTGCTGTGATCACCTGTTCGGAAATTCTAGGGGGAGAATATTTGATCGAAAAGATCCAAGAAGCCACGTCAACTATTAATTCGGTTAATTAAATGAGTATGGGTACAATTCGTGTAAGCAACATCCCTCGAGTTCAAAATATCTCCAAAGAAGAATTCCTTCGTCACTATTATGAACCACAAAAGCCGGTCTTAATTGAAGGACTAACGGAAGATTGGCCTGCCTATAAAAAGTGGAATCTGGATTATATTCAACAATTGGCCGGAGACCAAGTGGTGCCGCTTTACAATAATAAGCCTACGCGCGGACGAAAAAAATCAGTTGTGCCGGCCTGTGAAATGAAACTTACAGACTACGCCGAGCTTTTAAAAACGAAACCTACCGATCTTCGCATGTTCTTTTACAACATCTTAGATAAAATGCCACAATTACTAGATGATTTTGAATATCCCGATCTCGGATTGAAATTTTTCAAAAGGCTGCCGGTCATGTTCTTCGGTGGAAAAGGCTCTAAAGTGCTGGTACATTACGATATGGATTTGGCAGACCTTATTCATATTCACTTCCATGGCCACAAGACAGTGACGTTATTTCCGCCCGATCAAACTCCTAATTTATACCGGGTTCCCTATACAGTGCACAACTTGGAAACCATCGATATGGATGCGCCAGATTTCGACAAGTACCCAGCCTTACAACACCTTCAGGGGCTGCAGGCCAAGATGAAACACGGCGATGTGTTGTACATGCCCAGCGGATATTGGCACTATATCACGTACGAAGATGGAGGGTTCTCTATGACCTTGCGCGCCTTTCCGCGAAGCACAAGAAAATTGGCAAAACTCCTCTCAAATGTGTTCGTGATGCGCCCTTTTGAGAATGTTATGCGACTCACATTCGGAGAAAAATGGTTGAATTATAAAGAGAACAAAGTACTTCGTAAGACCAATAAACGATTTAAAAAACAGCACGATCATGCCTAAGAGACTCCAAAGTATGGTATGCTTATTTTGGATGACTCTGGTGTTGGTTTCTTGCGGAATTCGCCCGTCAATAAACGACAGACCCTCTTTAGAAGCGTATAATTCGGAAGCGCCCGTCGTTATTGAAGTAAATGATTCTACACGTCTTTCCGGAAACAATTTTTTGGTAAAGAATCAATATGGCTTGTGGGAATTGTATGTAGAAGGAGATCCTTTGGAACGCGGACTCGCCACCGGAAGTCTTACCGAAGCCCTGATACAAAAACAAGAAGCTGCGTTCTTCGGAAAAGTGAAAGAATTAGTGCCTTCCGAAGGACAACAAAAGTTCCTAAAGAAATTCTTGGCTTGGTACAACCGAAAAATGTACCAACACATTCCTAACGAATACAAAGCCGAGATCTACGGTGTGTCGCAATTTGCCGCTTCTACATACGATGATATCGCTCCGCCGTACCTTCGCTCGCTCTACTTACATGGAGCGCATGATATAGGCCATGCCTTGCAAGATTTGGCACTAGTAGGCTGTAGCGCTTTTGCTGTTTGGGGCGACAAAACAGAAGATGGCCAATTGCTGATTGGAAGGAACTTCGATTTCTACGCTGGGGACGAGTTTGCTGAAGAAAAGATCATTGCCTTTGTCAACCCCGATAACGGCCACGGTTTCATGTCGGTGACATGGGGCGGGATGGTTGGTGTCGTTTCCGGAATGAATACGGAAGGGCTTACGGTCACCATCAACGCAGGAAAATCAAAAGTGCCGCTTACGGCAAAAACGCCTATTTCTATTGTAGCCCGAGATATTCTTCAGTATGCATCCACTATATCTGAAGCCGAAGCCATTGCAAAAAAGTATGAGGTCTTTGTTTCGGAAGCGATTTTTGTGGGAAGTGCTACTGAAAAGCGTGCGGCGATCATTGAAGTGTCACCCAATAATTTTGGAGTCTATGAGGTGGCGAATACCTCACAGCTCATTTGCTCGAATCATTTTCAAAGTGATGCTTTTTCCGAAGACAAAAGAAACCTAAAGACCATCGAAGAAAGCCACAGCGCCTATCGTTTTGAGCGGATGGAAGAATTGATTTCCGAAGAGAAAAAAATCGCTGTTTCAGAGGCGGTTTCCATCTTACGAAATCGCAAGGGGCTTGACGATGTTATTTTGGGCAACGGAAATGAGAAGGCTCTCAACCAATTATTGGCGCACCACGGCATTGTTTTCAAACCTGAAGAACGACAAGTTTGGATCTCTACAAACCCTTACCAATTAGGCGCTTTCGTTGCCTATGATCTTGATGAGGTGTTTTCCGGAAGAGATCAAAATCCGCCTATTTTCAGTGTGTCATTACCTTCTAAGCTTGTCCCGGCCGACCCCTTCTTGAAAACGGAAGAATACCAAAATTATGAGGCATATAGGTTGGTAGAAAGGCGTGTGGAAGCGGCTTTGGAAGCCGATGTACTTGTGAGTGCTACAATCCTTCAACAACTTACCACCTTAAACCCGAAGTATTGGAAAGCTTTTTTTCTTGCCGGAACCTATTATTACGAACAACAAATGTACGCGGAAGCACAAAAGCATTTTCAAAGAGCCATCACGCTCATTATTCCTTCAGTGCCGGAGCGAGAAGAGGTTTTAAAGTATCTTCGCAAAACCAAGCGTAAACTATCATGAAGATCCCTTCCATAGAAACGGCAAGCCAGTCTGAAATTAAGACCTTCCAAGAACAAAAATTGCAGGAACTGTTACGCTATCTTAAACAGCACTCCCCTTATTATCAGCGTGTTTTTGCAAAGGAAGAAGTTGTCATCAACAACATACAAACGCTTGAAGATTTGTCTCGGTTGCCGGTAACTACCAAAGACCTCTTGCAAGAATACAATATGGATTTTCTATGTGTGCCGAAGGAGGAGATCATTGATTTTGTGACCACAAGCGGGACACTAGGCGATCCTGTAACTTTCGCATTGGCAGAAGCCGATCTAGACCGACTCGCCTACAACGAGGCCATTTCTTTTGCCTGTAGTGGTGTAAAAAAGGAAGATGTCTTGCAATTGATGACGACCATCGATCGTCGTTTTATGGCCGGGATGGCTTATTATCTGGGGGCGCGAAAATTGGGTGCCGGGATCATTCGTGTGGGGTCGGGAGTACCCGAATTGCAATGGGATACCATTCAGAAATTTAGACCTTCTTACTTGATCTGTGTTCCTTCTTTCCTCCTGAAGTTAATTGAATATGCAGAAACACACCAGATTAACCTCAAAGAAAGCGGCGTAAAAGCTGCTATTTGTATTGGAGAGCCTATTCGCGAACCAAATTTTGAATACAACACTTTAGCGAAGAAAATTACCGCAGCCTGGAATATCGAATTGTTCTCAACCTACGCTTCTACTGAGATGAGCACGGCGTTCAACGAATGTGAAGTACATCAAGGAGGACATCATCATCCCGAATTGATCATTGTAGAAGTTCTGGATGACGACAATCAGCCGGTACCCGTTGGAGACGTGGGAGAATTGACGATCACCACCCTTGGCGTGAAAGCGATGCCGCTATTACGGTTTAAGACAGGCGATATGGTGCAAGCCTATGACGCCCCTTGTTCCTGCGGAAGAAATACGCTTCGGTTGGGTCCTGTGGTGGGAAGAAAACAGCAAATGATCAAATACAAAGGAACTACGCTTTATCCTCCTGCCATGTTCAATGTGATGCATCATTTTGAAACGGTAGAAACCTTTGTCATTGAGATCGACCACAACGAGATCGGTACCGATGAGATTACCTTAAAAATTGCTTGTGACGATGCTTCCGAAGCCTTTCAGAATGAAATTAAAGATCACTTTCGAGCCAAACTTCGGGTGACGCCAAACATTGTGGTAGAAGAAGCTAAGGTGATTGATGCGATACGCTTTCCGAAGCTAAGCCGAAAACCACGCAACATTATCGACAAACGTCGTTAGGATTATTGGTTTTGAATAGGAATACTTTCATTGAATAATCGCCAGGTGTAGCCCAATTCGCTTTCTTCATCGAGATCGAAAACAGAGTAATACCGAAACATATGACCCGGTTTTTCAGGATCTACCGTTATGGGAACCAGCGTGTCATTGACATGGCTTTTGTGAAGAGCAAACCCATTGACAACGGGTTGCCAACCTCCATTTTTCAATACATATAGAAAATACTTGTTAAAAATAGGGTCTTTCAGTTGTGCGGTTACGAGCAGTAGGTCGCTTTTAAACTCGGGGAAGGTCAGCACCTCCAGTTTGGCACCATAGGTCTTTGGGATCTTTAAAAGTGGAGCCTTGTTATTTTCGAAGGCAATAGTGGTTTCTCCTTTTCTCTTGTCAACGTTTTGCACGTATCCGTAATACGGTAAGGTTCCCGACGTGAAATGTGCAGTGACAGCTCCGTTGGGAAGCGTAGGTTTCTCTTCAGGTTTTTCTGTTTTTGGTTCCGAAGAAATGATCACTTTTTCGTTGTTGCTTTCTGAAGATGAAGGTGTTTTCTTTTGAGGAGTGCCACAGTTGATGAGTACAAACAGCAATGCTAAGCCAATTAATTTCATTACGGAATTTTAAAAGTGATTACCGGCATCTTGGCGTGATTCACCATGTCTTCACTAATACTTCCATTGAAAAAATGACTCAAGCCTTTTCGCCCGTGTGTGCTAATTCCAATAAGTTGTGCTTCATGATCGCGCGCAAAGGAAAGTATTCCTTTTTCTACGGAATAATCGTTGTAGATGTTTAATGTATATTCTTTTTCGGGAACATGTTTTACAAATTTCCGCATAAGCGCGTAGATTTCGCTGGTGGTTTTAAAACCACTTGGAGTGTTCACATACAATAAATGCATTTTTGCTCCCGCAAATTGCGCAAAAGAGCGGGCTGCTTCAAAAGGTTCATGACATTCGTCGGTAAAATCAGTAGCAAATACAAAGTCGGCTACCTCAAAAGCACTGTGTTCATTTTTGATGACCAGCACCGGAATATCTGAGGTGCGCACCACTTTTTCAGTATTGCTCCCTATGAACATCTCCTTAAAACCACTGGCTCCGTGAGAACCCATCACGATGAGGTCAATATCATTGGTAGCAACGGTTTCCTTGATGTCATTGTAGATCTCGCCATGGCCAATCGCTTCATGTAGTACTACATTATTCAAGTAGGGTTCTTTGAGCAAGGTTTCAAATTTCTTTTCCGCTAATTTTATAAAATAAACAGCTTCGGGAAGCGAGCCACTATCACCACTATTGGCAAGATGCATCGGCATTTCAACAGAATGCAGTAAATACAATTCGGCATCGCCTTTCATGGCGATTTCCACGGCTACCTTCAAAGCGTGTTCCGCCTGAGGGGAAAAATCGGTAGGCACAAGTATTTTTTTCATGATCGGGTAGGTTAGTAATTTCAACACCTTAAAATACGAAATTATTTCGCACAGCGATTGCTTTTAGAATCATAAAAAAAGTGCTATATTTGCAGCGAATTTATGAAGCAACCAGTGGAGGGGACGAAAAGTCCCCTCTTTTTATAGCTTAGTTTTTATGCGTGAAAAAGTGGAAAAACTCTTACAAGATGCTCTCGATGAAAAAGAGGGATTGTTCTTGATTGATTTGAGCATTTCCCCCGCCCATCAGATCAAAGTGATTATTGACGGAGATCAGGGCGTAACCGTTCAAGATTGTATTGATATCAGTCGGGCTATCGAACATCAGCTCGATCGAGAGGAAACTGATTTTTCGTTGGAAGTACTTTCCGCAGGCGTTTCAGAGCCCTTGCAAATGACGCGTCAATACGTGAAGAATGTGGGCCGTAAATTGAAAGTAAAAACGGAAGCAGAAACCGTTGAAGGAGCGTTGGTAGCAGCAGATGATACGGCGATCACCCTTCAATGGAAAGCACGTGAGCCTAAGCCGGTTGGGAAAGGAAAACACACTGTTCAGAAAGAAGCGGTGATCTCCTATGCCGATATACTGGAAGCAAAAGTGATGGTAACATTTAATTAATAGCAAAACGTGACATGGAAAATTTAGCGCTGATCGATTCCTTTTCGGAGTTTAAAGATGATAAGCTCATTGACCGGGTAACCCTCATGGCAATCTTGGAAGATGTTTTCAGAAATGCCTTGAAGAAGAAATACGGAAGCGACGATAACTTCGACATTATCATTAACCCTGACAAAGGGGATTTGGAGATTTGGAGAAACCGTATCGTAGTAGCCGATGGTGATGTAGAAGATCCTAACGAACAAATTTCGTTAACCGAAGCGAGAAAGATTGAGGATGACTTTGAGGTTGGAGAAGATGTTTCGGAAGAAGTAAAACTATCCCACTTGGGTCGCCGCTCTATTTTGGCGTTGCGTCAGAATTTGATTTCGAAAATCCACGAACACGACAACACCAATATTTACAAGCAGTTTAAAGAGCTTGAAGGAGAGATTTACACGGCGGAAGTACACCACATCCGTCATCGTGCCGTGATCTTGTTGGATGATGAAGGAAATGAGATCATTCTTCCGAAAGACCGCCAGATTCCGTCTGACTTTTTCCGAAAGGGAGACAATGTGCGTGGGATCATTGAAAGCGTAGAGCTGAAAGGAAACAAACCCGCGATCATCATGTCGCGAGCCCATCCTTTGTTCTTAGAGAAATTGTTTGAACAAGAGATTCCGGAAGTGTTTGACGGCTTGATCACTGTGAAGAAAGTAGTGCGTATCCCGGGTGAAAAAGCAAAAGTAGCCGTAGATTCTTACGACGATCGTATCGATCCGGTAGGAGCCTGTGTGGGAATGAAAGGAAGTCGGATTCACGGGATCGTTCGTGAACTTGGGAATGAAAATATCGATGTGATCAATTACACGAATAACATCAATTTGTTTATCACTCGTGCGTTGAGCCCCGCGAAAGTAACCTCTATCAAATTGAATGAGGAAACCATGCGTGCCGAAGTGATCTTGAAACCGGAAGAAGTGTCGAAAGCGATTGGTCGTGGCGGACATAACATTCGATTGGCAGGTCAATTAACAGGCTACGAGATCGATGTACTTCGTGAAGGTGCGGAAGAGGATGTTGAATTGAAAGAATTCTCAGATGAGATCGAAGATTGGATCATTGCTGAATTCCACAAAATCGGACTGGACACTGCGAAAAGTGTGCTGGAACAAGAGGTGGCCGATTTGGTCAGTAGAACCGACCTAGAAGAGGAGACCATTCGGGAAGTAATTAGTATATTAAAAGAAGAATTTGAAGAGTAGTATAAAGTTTACTTACTTTTACACTCGATTTTAAGCAGAAAAAAGGAGAGACCCTATTTATGGCTGAAGTAAAAACAATGAGGCTTAGCAAGGTATTGCGTGAATTCAATATCTCACTGGATCGTGCCGTAGAATTTTTAAGTTCTAAAGGATACGAGGTGGACGCACGCCCTACTACTAAAATTTCGGGAGAGGAATACCAGGTATTGTTCGAAGAATTCCAAACCGATAAAAGTAAAAAGGTAGCTTCCAAAGAAGTGGGTGAGGAAAAGCGTAAGGAGAAAGAAGAATTGCGCTTGGCTCGTGAAAAAGAACAGGAAGAAAAGGATAAAGCCGAAGCCTCTAAAGTAATCAAAGCCGAAGCCAAATTGGATGGCCCAAAACAGGTAGGGAAGATCGATCTTGGGGGTGATAAGAAGCAAGAAGAGCCAAAGGCAAAAGAAGAAGCACCGAAAGCCGAAGAGAAAGTAGAGGCTAAGAAAGAGGAAAAGGCTCCGGAAAAGAAGAAAGAAGAAGCGCCCAAAGCTAAGAAGAAGGCGGTCAAGCCGAAGAAAGAAGCCAGCGAGTCAAAGCCAGCTGAAACAAAGAAGGAGGAGGTAAAAGAAAAAGAAGTAGCGAAGAAGGAAGACACTTCAGATAAGGTTACTACCAATTACAAGAAATTAGACGGTCCTAACTTCACCGGAGAGAAAATTGATCTTGATAAGTTCAAGAAACCGGAAAAGAAGAAAAAGGAAAAGAAAGACGCTAATAAAGAAAAGCGCGGTCGCCGCAGACGCATCAGTAAAGAACCTTCTAAGTCGAAGGGCAATTACAAAGACAACCGAGGCCGAAGAAGAAATACGCCTAAAGAAGAGCCTAGCGAGGAAGAAGTACAACGACAAGTACGGGAGACCCTCGAAAAACTTCAAGGGAAATCTTCCAAAGGAAAAGGAGCTAAATACCGTCGCGAGAAGCGAGATTCTCACCGACAAAAGACGGAGGAAGAACAGGCACAACAAGAGCTGGAAAGCAAGTTGCTGAAAGTAACCGAATTTGTTACGGTAAGTGAAATTGCAACGATGATGGACGTTCCGGTGACAAAAGTGATTTCTGCTTGTATGTCCTTAGGAATGATGGTAACCATGAACCAGCGTCTCGATGCAGAAACCTTAACCATTGTAGCAGAAGAATTTGGCTACGAAGTTGAATTTGTAACCGCCGATATCGAAGAGGCGATTCAAGATGAAGAGGATGCGCCGGAAGATCTAGAGCCACGTGCTCCTATCGTTACCGTTATGGGTCACGTAGACCACGGTAAAACGTCCTTACTGGATTACATTCGTGAAGAAAATGTGATCGCCGGAGAATCCGGAGGGATCACCCAGCACATCGGTGCCTATGGTGTGACCTTGGAAAGCGGACAAAAAATTGCCTTCTTAGATACCCCGGGTCACGAAGCCTTTACCGCCATGCGTGCACGTGGGGCACAGGTTACAGACCTTGCGATTATTGTGATTGCTGCAGATGATGATATCATGCCGCAAACCAAAGAGGCGATCTCCCACGCTCAGGCAGCGGGAGTTCCTATTGTGTTTGCCATTAACAAAATCGACAAGCCTACGGCAAACCCTGATAAGATCAAAGAAGGATTAGCTAATATGAACTTGTTGGTCGAAGATTGGGGAGGAAAGATTCAATCCCATGATATTTCAGCAAAGACCGGAGAAGGAGTCAATGAGCTTCTGGAAAAAGTATTGCTGGAAGCCGAATTACTCGAATTAAAGGCCAATCCAACGCGCGATGCCTACGGAACCGTCGTAGAAGCCTTCTTGGACAAAGGGCGTGGATATGTATCAACTATTTTGGTACAATCGGGTACCTTGGAGATTGGAGATTATGTCTTGGCTGGGCAACACAGTGGTAAAGTAAAAGCCATGCACGATGAGCGTGGAAAGAATATCAAAAAAGCAGGACCTTCTACGCCAGTAAGCATCTTAGGATTAGATGGTGCTCCGCAGGCAGGAGATAAATTCAACGTATTTGAAGACGAACGCGAAGCGAAAGATATTGCTAACAAGCGTACCCAGTTGCAGCGTGAGCAATCTGTGAGAACACAGCGTCACATTACCCTAGACGAAATTGGTCGCCGAATTGCTCTGGGTGAATTTAAAGAACTGAATATCATCCTTAAAGGTGACGTGGACGGTTCGGTAGAAGCGTTGACAGATTCATTCTTAAAGCTTTCTACGGAAGAGATACAAGTGAATATTATTCATAAAGGGGTGGGAGCGATCACCGAAAGTGATGTGCTGTTGGCTTCCGCTTCCGATGCGATTATTATTGGATTTAACGTGCGTCCTATGGGGAATGCCCGTCAGATTGCCGATAAAGAAGAGATCGATATCAGAACCTATTCTATTATCTACGATGCTATCAACGATCTGAAAGACGCGATGGAAGGAATGTTGTCTCCAGAAATGAAAGAAGAAGTGACCGGTACGGCAGAGATCCGTGAAACCTTCAAGATCTCGAAGATCGGTACCATTGCAGGATGTATGGTGACCAGTGGTAAGATCTATCGCAATAGCGGTGTTCGTTTGATCCGCGAAGGCGTGGTTGTCTATACCGGGGAATTGGCTTCCTTAAAACGTTTCAAGGACGATGTGAAAGAAGTTTCCAAAGGATACGATTGTGGTATGCAAGTGAAAAATTACAACGACATCAAAGAGGGCGACATTATTGAAGCCTTCCAAGAAGTTGCAGTAAAAAAGAAATTGTAATCCAACTCAAAAAATAAAAAAAGCCCTTTTTTCAAAGGGCTTTTTTTATGGTGGTAATTGTTATTTATTCGGTTTCAGAATAAAGGCCGAAGAAAAATGTTCTTTGATTTGCATGAGCGCCCGATCAGCTTCCAAGCGTTCACTGAAATTACCAACCCAAACCTTATAGTTTGGTGTTTCATATTCTATCGAAGCCGGCCAGCTTCCAAAGCGTGCACGATACCGACGCATAATGGCGTTGGCTTGCCCTAGTTCCCCATAATACAATTGTATGGTGTAATTGGAAGAAAGCTTATTTTCTTTCTCGAGGTCTTTCTTAAGATCGAGTAATTCTGAAATTTTTTCATCCTGCTGAATAGTGATCGTCGCCTGTTGTGCTTGTAAATTCTTCGCAGAGAAGAGCATTAACATACTGATAAGCAGAATATTTAAAGGATATTGAAAACGCATTGCTTATATTGCTTTTTACAAAGGTATGGCATATTAACTACGGAACCCCTATTTTTATTATTTAGAATTAATATAAATTGGTTGTTAACAGTTTATTTGGATTTCGAAAATCATCTTTATGCTGTACTTTTGCACAGTTATTTGTGGCACATAAAACGGCGATTTCCGAAGAAAAATCACTAACAAATTATGAGCCAACGTATAGAGAATAATTAACCATCTAGTATGCTAAAGGTGAAATTAAGAAATCTATCTTCTCCACTCTCGCTAATCCTATTAGCCTTCACGCTAATTTTTTCGAATCCCACTATTGCACAAGATGCTGCTGACGAGGCGGCGACCACGGCAACCGAAACACCGGCTGCTGATGGCGTAGGGGATGCAGCTGCAGGAGAGGCATTGTTCAAAGCAAATTGTGCTGCTTGTCATAAATTATACAAACGCGCTACCGGTCCTGCATTGTTTGGGGTTGGTGATAAATACGATCGTGATTGGTTGTATCGCTGGATCAAGAACAGTCAGGAGTTGATTCAATCTGGAGACGCACAAGCCGTTGCTATTTTTGAAGAATATAACCAGTCGGTTATGACGGCCTTTCCTCAATTAAGCAATGAGGATATTGACAATATTATCGCGTATACCTATACGCCGAAACCGGAGCCTACAATTGCAAATGGTCCTGGTGGAGATAATGGTGGTGGTGGCGGATCAGGCGTCTCCAACAACATAATTTTAGGTGTCTTGGCCTTGGTATTTGTAATGTTGGTGGTGATGTTGTTCTTGGTGACCAAGACCTTAAAGCGTATCGCCGAAGCCAACGGTGTAGTATATCCTGAAAAAGAACCACGCACCCCGTTATGGAAAGCCTTCGCTCAAAATCAATTTTTGGTGCTTGTAACTTCCATATTCTTATTATTGGCTGCAGGCTATTTCGGGTATGGATATTTAATGCAAGTAGGTATTGATCAAGGGTATGCCCCGGTACAACCCATTCATTATTCACATAAAATTCACGCAGGAGCGAATCAAATTGATTGTAATTACTGTCATAGCTCCGCTCGTAAGAGCAAGCATTCTGGGATTCCTTCCTTAAATGTATGTATGAACTGTCACAAGAATATCGCCGAATACAATGGCGAACTTGATCCTGAATTAGGTTACACGAAAGAATTCTATGACGGAGAAATCCAAAAACTCTACGCTGCTGTAGGTTGGGATGAAGCCACTCAGTCGTATACCGGAGAAGAAAAACCGGTGAAATGGGTGCGCATCCATAACTTGCCTGATTTCGCCTACTTCAATCACTCACAGCACGTAACTGTCGCAGGTATTGAGTGTCAGAAATGTCACGGTCCGGTAGAAGAGATGGAGATCATGCGTCAACATGCCCCACTCACGATGGGATGGTGTATCAATTGCCACCGAGAAACTAACGTGAACATGGCAGGAAACGAATATTATGAGAAGATCCACGAAGAACTCGCGAAGAAGTATGGCGTGGATCAAGTGACAGCTGCGCAGATGGGTGGTCTAGAATGTGGAAAATGTCACTACTAACATTGAATGAATAAATTTTCAGATAGCAATATGGCTTCAAACAAGAAATACTGGAAAAGTGTTGAAGAACTGAACGAAAACAGTTCGATCATGGAGACGTTGCAGCAAAATGAATTTGCACAACCGATTCCTACGGACGATTTTCTTGGTAACAAGGAAAATCTTTCCGCTTCTTCAACCACGCGTCGTGATTTCTTAAAATATGTTGGATTTTCAACGGCAGCGGCCTCGTTGGCAGCCTGTGAAGGTCCTGTGATCAAATCGATTCCTTATGTGGTGGCACCTGACGAAATTGTTCCGGGTGTGGCAAACTACTATGCCACTACCATGGCAGATGGGTTTGATTTTGCCAATGTGTTGGTGAAAACCCGCGAAGGACGACCAATCAAAATTGAGCGTAATGATCTCGCTAAGAATGGAGGCGCTGTAAATGCTCGTGTGCATGCTTCGGTATTGTCTATGTATGATAAAAACCGACTCCAAAATCCGATGGTTAACGGAGCTGATGCCAGTTGGGAAGACTTAGATGCGGCGGTTGCACAGCGTATGAATGAAATGAGTGGAAAAGATGTGGTGTTGTTAACGCAAACATTCGCGTCTCCTTCTACTTCAAAACTTATACAGGAGTTTACTGCGAAATATCCAAATGTTCGTCATGTGATCTATGATGCGGTTTCATCTTCGGAAGCACTAGATGCATTTCAAAATAAATACGGAACAAGAGGTTTAGCCGACTATGATTTTAGCAAAGCTGAAGTGATCGTTTCTGTGGGTGCCGATTTTATCGGTGACTGGCAAGGTGGCGGTTATGAAGGCGGGTATGCGAAAGGCCGTATTCCGAAGAATGGAAAGATGAGTAAACATTTCCAGTTCGAAGCGAATATGTCACTTTCTGGAGCCAATGCCGATGTTCGTGTTCCGGTAACACCTTCACAACAACTACAGGTGTTAAAGGCTCTTACAGGTGGAAGCACCTCGGGGCTTCCGGAAAATGTGACAGTTGCAGTTGCTAAAGCAAAAGCACATTTACAAAAGGCAGGCAGTAACGGAGTGGTAGTCACTGGAATCCCTACCGTTGAAGCACAAACGATAGCATTGAATTACAACGATGGAAAATCGGTGATGGACACAGCCAAACCTCGCATGACGGCTATGGGGAACACTCGTGAAGTAAAAAGAGTGATGGATGGCGTAATTTCCGGAACTGTGAAAGGATTGATCACCGTGGGTGTGGATCCTGTGTATTCGTTCCCGAATGCTGAATTCGCCGAAGCCTATAAAAATCTTGAGATGTCATTGGCATTCGCTATGAACCCCGATGCCACGGCTTCTGCAGCAAAACTTGTAGCTGCCGTACCGCATTATTTAGAATCTTGGGGTGATGTACAGCTGAAGAAAGGAACCTTCAGTGTAATGCAGCCTACGATTAAACCGTTGTTTGATACGCGTCAATTCCAACAATGTCTATTGAATTGGACAGGCCGTAACAATGTAAATTATTACGATTATTTAAAAGATTTTATGGAGGGAAGCGTATTAGGCGGAACTTCTTGGAATCAAGTGGTGCACGATGGTGTCGTAGAGAGTAACGCGACGCTAACGGGAGATGCAGACACCACAACCGCAAACGAATTTGAATTAGAATCTTCCACATCCAATGGCGCGATGGCTTTTACTAGCCAGTCTAATGGAATGGAGCTTACTTTATATACCAAAACCGGATTGGGTGACGGGCGTCAAGCCAACAACCCATGGTTGCAAGAACTTCCAGACCCTATTACCAGAACTTCTTGGGACAATTATGTAACGATCTCAAAAGTAGATGCAGACGAACTTGGCCTAGAAAACTACAATGTAGCAGATGGAGGTTTGAATGGGGATTACGTAAACATCTCCATGAACGGAGTAACGATTGAGAACGTTCCTGTTTTGATTCAGCCAGGACAGGCCAAAGGATCCATCGGACTTGCTTTGGGCTACGGTCGTATGGAAGGGCTACAAAAAGAGATGCAGACCGGAGTGAACGGTTTCCGTTTCTACAACAATTTTAGTTCTGTACAAACCGGAGTAACGCTTGAGAAAGCTTCCGGAGTACATGAATTTGCGTGTGTGCAGTTGCACAATACGATGATGGGGCGTGATATCATTAAAGAGACGACCCTAGAAATCTTCAATACAAAAAACAAACACGACTGGAACCCTGTTCCGGAAGTTTCCAAAGACCATCAGGAAATCCCTGTGACCTCTCCAGACGCTGATCTTTGGGACGAATTTGATCGTTCTGTTGGGCATCATTTCAACCTTTCTATTGACCTGAACGCCTGTACCGGTTGCGGTGCCTGTGTGATTGCATGTCATGCCGAAAACAACGTGCCGGTGGTAGGAAAAGAAGAGATGCGCAGAAGTCGCGATATGCACTGGTTACGCATTGATAGATATTACTCGAGTGAAGAATCCTTCGCTGGAGATAATGAGAAAAAAGAAAATATTTCCGGATTAGGAAGTTCGTTGTCGGAATACGGTGAGATGGAGAATCCTTCTGCCAATCCACAAGTTGCCTTCCAGCCTGTGATGTGTCAGCATTGTAACCACGCACCGTGTGAAACCGTTTGTCCGGTGGCTGCAACAAGTCACGGTCGCCAAGGACAAAACCACATGGCGTATAACCGTTGTGTAGGGACGCGATATTGTGCAAACAACTGTCCGTATAAAGTGCGTCGTTTTAACTGGTTCTTGTATGCTGAAAACGATGAATTTGATTTCCACATGAACAACGATCTGGGACGTATGGTCTTGAATCCGGATGTGGTAGTACGTTCTCGTGGAGTGATGGAAAAATGTTCTATGTGTATCCAAATGACACAAAAATCTATTTTGGATGCGAAACGAGCTGGAAAACCAGTTGAAGATGCAAAGTTCCAAACAGC
>CEVM01127815.1_pt1 | contig 64887 bp, 57 predicted proteins | sample 531481 | NCBI WGS metagenome assembly CEVM01 (sample SAMEA2623649, study PRJEB7988) | marine metagenome | biome: marine biome (ENVO:00000447); feature: mesopelagic zone (ENVO:00000213) & marine oxygen minimum zone (ENVO:01000065); material: "saline water (ENVO:00002010), including plankton...
GACGGGTCAATGTTCTTGTTGGCTTTTCCTGAAGTGCTAGTTGCTGCTCCAGTTTGCTCCATGTTTCAGGATTTGGGCTAAGTTCCCGCTCCTGCAACTTCTCACGCATCTGTTTTTCAAAATCAACGGGTGCCATACTGTGTATTCTTTAATAGGTTCAACTTTTCTTGTAATTCTTTACGTGCTTTGTGCAATTGTGATTTCGACGTGTTTTCTGAAATCTGAAGCATTTCTGCAATCTCCCCGTGTTTGTAGCCTTCTACCGCATACAATACAAATACGGTTCGGTAACCATCCGGAAGCGAATCAATCAATTTTTGAATTGCTTCTACCTCCAACTCTGTTTCCATGTACGATACATGGGCCGTACTGTTCTCAAGGATTTCCGAATCTTGAAAATGCAACCGCTTTTCTTTCCGCAACTGCGAGATACATTCGTTCACCATGATGCGCCGTATCCATCCTTCAAAACTTCCTTCGTGTTTAAAAGAGTCTAATCGGGTAAACACTTTTAAAAATCCGTTGCTCATCACCTCTTCCGCCAATGCTACCGATTTCAAATACTGTCTACATACGCTCAGCATCTTTGGCGCAAAATTTTGATACAACTCAAATTGTGCGCGACGATTGCCTTGCAAGGCTCTCCTGATCTGCTTTTTATAATTGGTATGTAGCGCGACTACTTTCACAAAAGGGTGTGTTATGAGATGCTTCTATTGGTATAGACGCGATCTTTTTAAAAAAGGTTGCCTGAAGCTAAAAAAAATTATTTATTGCGGTCGATCACGTAGTTTACCATCAAGGTTAACGATTCTCGATACGGACTCTCAGGATAGGATTCTAAAATAGACAACGCGGCATCGCGATAGGCTTTCATCTTAGCAATGGCATAGTCGAGACCGCCCTTATCCTTTACAAATTGAATCACCTCTTTCACGCGCGTTTTATCGGTATTATGATTTTTTACGGAATTGATCACCCAACGTTTCTCCTGTTCCGAGCAATTATTGAGGGCGTAGATCAACGGAAGCGTCATCTTTTGCTCTTTGATATCGATACCCGTAGGTTTTCCAATTTTTTCGGAACCGTAATCAAAGAGATCATCTTTAATTTGAAACGCGATCCCTATGCGTTCTCCAAATTGACGCATTTGTTCTACTTCTTCTGCCGAAGCGTCTACCGATTGCGCTCCCATCGCGCAACAGGCTGCAATTAAGGTGGCGGTCTTTTGACGAATGATTTCAAAATAAACATCTTCTGTAATATCGAGTTTTCTTGCTTTTTCAATTTGAAGCAATTCGCCTTCGCTCATTTCACGTACGGCTACAGAAATGATCTTCAGCAAATCAAAATCATCGTTATCAATGGAAAGTAACAAGCCTTTCGATAATAGATAATCTCCTACCAACACCGCAATTTTATTCTTCCACAAGGCATTGATAGAGAAAAAGCCACGACGCCGGTTACTATCGTCTACCACGTCGTCATGCACCAAGGTAGCGGTGTGGATCAATTCAATAACAGATGCCCCGCGATAGGTTCGTTCTAACACATCCCCATTGCCGGTCATTTTAGCGATCAAGAAGACAAACATAGGGCGCATTTGCTTTCCTTTTCTGTTGACAACGTAATGGGTGATCTTATTAAGGAGCGACACGTTGGACGACATGGCACCAGAGAATTTCTTCTCAAAACGCTCCATTTCTGCCTCTATGGGAAGTCTTATTTGGGAAACCACCTTCATCTAAGTAGTAAAATTACATTTTTTATAAAAATATTATGTGCAAGATCGTCTTCAAATCCTTATCTTTAGCACTTGTATTAACTCTTATTATAATGATTATGAAAAAAATTACTTTGTTAGCAGCCTTTTTTGCTGCTTTTGCTATGAATGCTCAGACCACGGTTTGGGAAGATAGTTTTGAGACGTATGACGATTTCATCATTGATGCTATTGGAGGATACTCTCAGATTGATAACGATGGTGATACTGCTTATGGCTCTGCTGATTATGATTTTCCCAACGAAGCATATACAGGTACCGGTATTGTATTTAATCCCTCTGCCACTACACCACCAGCTACAGGGACCGCTTGGGATGCTCGCACAGGAGATAAAGGATTGTATTTCTTTGCTTCACAAGGTGACGTGAGTGGTACGATTCAAAACGATGATTACTTCATCACTCCTGCAATTAATTTGACTGGAGCTTCTGGAGGAACTTCTTTCACCATGTGGGCAAAGTCTGTTACAGATGCATTCGGTTTAGAACAATTTGAAGTATTACTTTCAACTACCGGAACAGATCAAGCAGATTTTACCGAAGATCTAACGGGAGGTATTCAAGAAGCACCGTTGACATTTACAGAATATACCTTTGATATTTCTGCTTACGAGGGAGAAGTAGTCTACATTGCTGTTCACTATGTAGGAGCAGATTCTTTTGTTTTTATGACAGATGATTGGAGTGTTGAAGCAGCTACGTTCAGTGTAGAAGAAAATCTTTTCCAAGATTTTGTGCACAGTGTGAATGCTACGGATCTCCAATTGCGTGCTTCTGTACCTATGGATAATATTACTTTGTTCAATGTATTAGGTCAGCAAGTAGTTTCTCAAAAACTTTCTACTACCAATGAAACTATTAATATTGCTGCTTTAAATGCTGGAGTCTATATAGCTAACGTAACTATTGAAGGACAAACCAAGTCATTCAAAATCGTTAAGCGATAAGCAATACCACATATTAATAAATTGTAAACGGCTCTTAACGGAGCCGTTTTTTTATTGCTTATTTGCTAGTTGCCCGCAGGCGGCATCGATGTCTTTTCCGCGACTACGGCGCACGGTTACCGGAATACGGTTATGCTCTAAGGCTTTGATGTAATGATCAACAGCAGCATCTGATGCTTGTTGAAAATCGCCGTCGTCAATAGGGTTGTATTCTATTAAATTGACTTTGCAGGGTACATATTTACAGAATTGTACCAAGGCGTCAATATCGTGTTGTTGGTCGTTAATCCCTTTCCAGACCACATATTCATAAGTAATGCGTCGTTTGGTTTTCTCATACCAGTATTCTAAGGATTCACGCAGATCGTCTAGCGTAAAGCTTTTTGCGAACGGCATGATCTGTTCTCTGGTTTCCTGAATGGCGGAATGTAAGGAAACCGCTAAATGAAATTTCACCTCATCATCGGCCAACTTTTTGATCATTTTTGGCACTCCAGAAGTAGAGAGTGTAATTCGCTTTGGCGACATGCCCAGTCCTTCGTCTTGGGTGATTTTATCGATGCTTGCCAATACATTTTTATAGTTCATCAAGGGTTCGCCCATGCCCATAAATACGATATTACTTAAGGGTCTGTCATGATACAACCTACTTTCTCGATCGATGGCCACCACCTGATCGTAGATTTCATCAGGGTTTAAGTTTCGCATTCGCTTCAAGCGAGCGGTAGCGCAGAATTTACAATCTAAACTACAACCAACTTGAGACGACACGCAGGCGGTGGTTCGTGTTTCCGTAGGAATTAAAACCGACTCTACTACGAGTCCGTCGTGCAGTTTCACCGCGTTCTTCACCGTACCATCCTGACTCTTCTGCAGGCTATCTACCTGAATGTGATTAATAACGAATTCAGATTCTAGGTGTGCCCGCATTTCTTTAGAAAGGTTGGTCATGTCCTCAAAGCGGTGGGTGCCTTTACTCCACAACCACTCGTAAACCTGATTGCCTCGAAATGCCTTCTCGCCCCTCGATACAAAAAAGTCTCGAAGTTCTTGTTTCGTTAATGCGCGTATATCTCTTTTATCTGAAGTCACAGTAGGCAAAAATACGAATTATCATTCGCGAGAAATCGTAAGAAGAGAAAAAGCTTGAAAGGAATGTTAGCGGGCTTGTACTAAAATCTTCTTGGTGATGTTGTCACCACTCTCCCCGTCTAACAAATGTAGAAAGTAAACCCCTTGGGCAAGGGTAGCGACAGAGATGGTGTTTTGTGTATTTGATAATGGTCCAGATGTGATCGCTTGCCCCAGCACATCAAACAACGTATATTCTAATTGCGGGTAGCGCGTGTTCATTACGTTAATAAGCTCTGTGGCAGGATTGGGATAAATTTCCAACTGCCCCGGAGCTTCTACTTCATCCACATTTAAAATATTTTGAAGGGTGCCCATTTGTGTAATGCCGGTATTGTTTGGGTCTAGCCAAAAGGAGAGTTGTTCTTCGGAAGTAGCCCCAGCCTCCCAAGCAGGTGCAAACCGGCCATAAACATCATAATCTCCATTACTGGAAGTGCCATCACAAAATGCATTGCCCCCAAACAACTGTCCGATAATGCGGCCATTTTGATTGAATAAAGGTGATCCTGAAGATCCGCTTTCGGTGGTTCCGATCTCCCAACCGTTTCCGGTTCCTGAAGAAACACCACCAATTAACCAAAGTTCAACACCCTCGGTCGTTTTCTTCACAGCTCCAGAATTATCACGACAGATCTTCATAATATCTCCATTGGGATGGTGAATACCCACTTCAAAAAGGGGATCGGTGTCAGAACGGTCCCAACCCGCGAAAGAAACATCCCAAGAGTCAGGAATATTGGTATACATTTCCACTAAAGCAACATCGGTAAGTTCATTTTGCACACGCATTTGTGCGCCGCTCAAGGTGAAATTGCTTTGAATGTTTGTACTTTCTTCTTCGGTACCGCAAACGGGACTCGGACTCATCCAATTGAAGCGCACCGACCAAAGATCGGGGTCACTTACATCAAGGCAGTGTTTTGCCGTCAGCAAATAAGGCGTTTTATCTTCTTGTACATTATTGATAAGTGCTGCGGAACACAAATAGCCATTTCCTAAATTCAAAACCGCAACGGCTTTTTTAATTTCGTCTTTGATACCATCGAAGTCGGCTCCCACCGAACAATTGACATCGTAATTACACGCACCCGAATCGTTAAATCCTTTTCCGGTTACTGACTCGCTTCCCATGAAATCCATTCGATACCCGTGGATCACACTTCCAATAATCAGTTTTTCTGAACCACGTACGGAGGCAGGCTCGTAATATTCAATAATTACGGTATCACCAAAAATAAACCAAGCCCCTAAGGTGTTATTGGTTCGGTTATCCTCAGAAGAATATGCTTTGGAAATATCTGTTTGTTCGACGTTATAGAAATGAAGGCGACTTCCTTCGGGCAGGTAAAAATCATTAAAATTTACGCTGAGATTCTGTGCTTCCGGAGAATAGATCCCCAACCGCCAAATACGATCACCGTTGGGCAGTTCTTCCCAACTTCCCGCTTCTGAAACATCGATGTTTACCGGACGCGTGACACCGTATCTGTAAGGTAACGATTTATCAAGATCGTTGATCTGATCTTCCAGCTGAATGGCTTCCAGATCAATAGCCGGCAATGAAATAATAGGAAGTTCTTGTTTGAGCGATTCAGACCAGCTGTAGGGCAATTCCTGAGAAACCTCTTGTGCCCACCCGAAAGTAGAAAGCAGCAATAAGAGGAGATACGTCCGGAATGTTGCCATAATGATCGTTAGTTGTTACTTGAAACATACTAATATACCGTTTTATCTGCTGATTATAAAACACTTTCAGCAAAAAACAACAAACCCTGCTTTAGGAAGCAGGGTCGTCTATAGAAAGTTGAATATTCCTAAATGATCAACATGGCATCGCCATAGGTATAGAATCGATATTTTTCTTTGATCGCTTCTTGGTAGGCTTCCTTAATGAAATCGTGTCCGGCAAAGGCTGAGACCATCATGAGTAAGGTTGACTTTGGCGTATGGAAGTTGGTCACCATAGAGTTAGCAATACTAAAATCATAGGGTGGAAAGATAAATTTGTTCGTCCAACCTTGATATGCATTCAAAGTGTTACTGGAAGAAACAGAACTCTCTAGCGCGCGCATTACCGTGGTTCCAACGGCGCAAACGCGTCGTTTTTCTGAAATTCCGGTGTTGATCTTCGAAACTGCACTACTAGGGATCTCGATCTCTTCGCTGTCCATTTTATGTTTGGAAAGGTCCTCTACTTCCACCGGGCTAAACGTACCTAGACCTACATGCAGGGTTACTTCAGCAAAATTGATCCCTTTGATCTCCAAACGTTTCATCAAGTGTTTTGAAAAGTGTAGTCCGGCTGTTGGCGCTGCTACAGCACCTTCGTTTTTGGCAAAAATGGTTTGATAACGCTCTGCATCTTCCGGCTCGACATCGCGCTTGATGTATTTTGGAAGGGGTGTTTGCCCTAGTTCTGTCAATTTATTTCGGAACTCTTCATACGAACCGTCAAAAAGGAAGCGTAAGGTTCTTCCACGCGAGGTCGTATTATCAATCACCTCAGCAACCAGTGATTCGTCTTCACCGAAATACAATTTGTTCCCGATACGGATCTTTCGTGCAGGATCCACCAATACGTCCCATAAACGTGTTTCCGGGTTTAATTCACGAAGCAAGAACACTTCGATACGGGCTCCGGTCTTTTCTTTGTTTCCAAACAAGCGGGCCGGGAACACCTTTGTATTATTCAACACCAGCACATCATCTTCTTCAAAATAATCGATCAAGTCTTTGAACATCTTGTGTTCCCAAGTTTGCTCCTTCCGATTTAGCACCATCAATCGCGCCTCATCTCGGTTTGCAGCAGGATATTCAGCTAATAAATCATTCGGTAGATCAAAATTGAAGTTGGATAATTTCATTCCCATAGCAACGTCTGGTTTTTGTTGTAAAAAGATGCAAATATACAACCTCCAACTAGGGGTTGTCAAGTAAACCGGCAATTATTTTAGCGCTACGGAAATCCCCAGATCTTTGAAATCTTCCCAAAAGGAGGGAAACGATTTAGATACTACTTCCGCATCGTGGATCGTTAGTGGTATTTTTAAGGCTAAGGGAGCAAAGGCCATTGCCATACGGTGATCTTGGTAAGTGGCTATGGCAACACCCTTCTTCAGAGATGGAGTTGCTTCCAGTTGTAAACTGTTATCGGTAATAGTAACTTCACCTCCCAATTTGGTTATTTCTTGTTTGAGTGCTACCAATCGGTCTGTTTCCTTGATCTTTAAAGTATGTAGCCCGGTAAGAGAACAGGCAATTCCCAAGCCCAAACAGGTCACAGCAATGGTTTGGGCTAAATCGGGAGTGCGAGAAAGGTCTTTTTCAAATACAAAAGCTTCAGAAACTTTGCCCTTTTTAGAAAGTGTGATCGTTTGTTCTACGGGATCATAGTCGGTTACCACACCAAGTTCGCGATACATCGTAGCAACGGCAGCATCGCCCTGATGACTTTCGCGACGATAATGTCTTAATGTAAGAGTGGTTTCTTCGGAAAGCGCCACCAAACTGTAAAAATAAGAGGCCGAACTCCAATCACTTTCAACAATTATGGTTTTTTCCGGTAGACGATTTACAGGATCAATCGTAATAGTTTGGCCTTTCAATGTTCCTGAGATTCCACATGCTTGCATCAACTGAAGGGTCATTGTAAGGTAAGGGATCGAAGTAATTGTTCCCTCTAAATGGATGGTGATTCCGTTAGGCAATGACGCTCCCACCAGCATCAAGGCAGAAATATACTGACTACTCACATTGGCAGCAATGGTAACTGACTTGTTTGTAATCTTTTTTCCACGGATCGTTAAAGGTGAGCATCCTGTGTTTTTTTTATATTCAATTTCGGCACCGAGGCTTTGAAGCGCTTCTACCAATACTGCAATAGGACGCTCCTGCATTCGCTGACTTCCGGTGAGAAGCACCTTGGCGTTTGGCTGAGTTGCATAGTACGCCGTAAGGAATCGCATGGCAGTTCCGGCGTGGTGAATATCGATAGTCCCGTCAAGGTGTTTCAAGGCTTCTTTCAAGACCTTGGTATCATCACTCTCTGAAAGATTTTCAATGGAAAGTGTGGGAAATAATTTCTGAAGGATAAGGAGTCGGTTCGACTCACTCTTAGAACCGGTAACAGAACATTGAGGTGGCTTGATCAAAAGCTTGCTATCAGATAGGATGGCCTTCATCGCGTATGTTCTTTATGCTTAATCTTGGCCCAAAACTTGGCATAGGTAACCGAAAAGCCGCAGAGAAAGATTCCCCCTAAAAAAACAAGAATTGTCATCCAGATAGGGCGTGCTGTTAGAAACCGCATATCGAACCCTAGGAACATCCATTGGAGTGCAAAAAGCAGGACCATATAGATAACTCCCAAGACCAAAACCGATCTCCAGAACCCCGGATGGGAGATCACTTTTTTGAACATTAGCGAAGTTTTTTGTTACTGTGGTGTCGGTCGTGGTCTCGCTTGCTTTTGAGGGCTAATTTTTTCGCGAAAGCCTCTTCCAAATTAACCCCAGTTTGATTGGCCAAGCAGAGCACGACAAAAACAACATCGGCTAATTCTTCTCCAAGGTCTTTTTCTTTATCACTTTCTTTCTCGCTTTGTTCCCCATATCGACGCGCAATGATGCGCGCCACTTCTCCAACTTCCTCTGTCAATTGCGCCATGTTGGTCAATTCATTAAAATACCGAACTCCATGTTCCTGTATCCATTCATCCACCGCCTTTTGCGCGTTTTCAATATTCATGCTTACACTTTAGAAAGCACCACCTTTTCATTTTCCTTATCCACACGTTGCTTATAAAATTCTTTGATCAACGGATAGTGAAATGACGGAACGATACTTTTATTAATGGTAAAGGTAGTACGAATATTGATATTTCCCTGTGCTTTTTGAACCATATAACGAAAAGAGCCCATTCCTTCCGGCAAGGCCAAATTGATGGGTTCCGGTAGCGAAGTAACCTCATATCCTTCCGGCAAGGAGATGGACACCATGGTGGTTTTCACAAAGGGATGCGCATAATCAATAGGGTACTCTCGGGTTTCCTGCACAAATGGATTATTATCCATTTTTAAAAAGAACAATGGTGAAAAATAAATATCGTTGCCAATCACTTCGGCCGCCTCGTCCATTTCAAATTCGAATGACTCGGTAACCGGCTGGTATGGATCGTCCATATTGCTTACTTCCCAAGCCGACACATTGCTCATTCCGTATGCTTCCATCAAGGCTTCTGTTTTTTGGGTTTGTGGTGCATCCTCATTTCCGGCTCTAAACTGTAATGCTTCAGACATTGTGTAGTTGACCCGTTGCTGTCCCTCCAAATATCCTTCTTCATCCAAGGAAGCATTCATCATAATGCTTAATTTGCTTTTTTCAGAAGGATATAAGGTCATTTGGCGCGAACTTCCGTCTTCATTGACCATAAAACCATACCAATTTAAAGCTCGTGTAGGAAGTACATTGGGTGACGAATATTTTTCCGTAGCATCCAACAAATAATAGGTGTTATTGATATTTGCCGCCGCCACGACATAGTTAAACCCTTCTCGTGTGGGGAATAATGGGATCCCGTGATCTTTGGTGCTTACCAGTACCGGACTCGCATCTACGCCACATTCTTTCAGTAATCCCACCAACATTAGATTAATGTCGGCCGAGTTGCCCGTTTTTTCTTTGTAGGCTTTTACAATACCATTGTAGGAGAACAGTCGGGCGCTGCCATTCCAATTCATATGGTTCTTGATGAAATCAAAAGCTGCATACATTCTTTCTAAGCTTCCGGAGTGTGCTGCTTTGATCGCTTCGGCATCATCAACAAGCATGCGCGTACGTTTGATCTCATCTCCAAAATATTTTGAATCATTGATGCTCTTCGCCACCTGTTCCCAAGTAGTTGCTAATTTCTTAATGCCACCGCTATTATTTTGTACCGAAATAATTTCATAAGCGATACTGTACCGATAGTTATTGATGTTATCTACATAACTTTCTTCCTTCAATGCAGGAATATCTTTGTAGGTGTAATCGTGAACGGTTTCGTTCATCGCTACGTTGGAAGTTCCGCCACCCGACTTAAAACTGATGTTTCTTCTGCGTTCAGAATCGTTCGGGTTGACATTGAAATTACCCTTTACCATTCTACGCGTATTAAAGTACTGCGGGATTTTGATCGAGGCATGAAAGGAAGCCGTAGGAATGTCTTCTTGAATAATCACGTCATCAATCGAACTGGCGAACGGCGAAATGAGTTTGTAGGTGATCTCCACCACAGAACCCTCTTTTACATTAGGCATGCTAATAGCCATTTGATCCCAACTGTCATTCACCTCTGTTTCAAAACGGTTTTCCCGCTTCATTTTATAATCCACTACCTTACCATCCTCAAGATTGTAAGTGTACGCCCGAAGTCGCGACAATTCTTCTTCGGTACTTCCAGATTTGTACAAATTAATCTTAAAGGTCCCATATTCTAATCCCTCTTTATCTAGAATTTTAATACGCTTGTGTACTTCGGTATACAACACCCAACCTGTATTGAGCTCATAATCGTAATAGGTATTTCGATCGCTGTGCAAAATAACCGCATGAGCCGTAGTATCTTTGGCGTATTCGGTCATTTCAAGTTCTGCTTTGGACACTTCTCCAAATTCAATTTCTTGCCCAAAAAGAGCGCTTATAGAACCCAGGCATAATAAAAAGAGGGGGGTAACGTATTTCATGATTATTTCTTTTTTAAGACTAATTTTTGATGATCATATTTTTTGATGTCCTTCCGAAAATCGCGGTAGGCAGTATATTGAGATTGTGTGTACGCCCCTTTACGAAGCGTTAATTCACGTAAAAAAGTAAAGGTTCCATCTTCATTCTTCTTCACGCTGGAGGCGTAAGAACCAAACGGACTGGTAAGTGTCACATCTTCGGGCACAAAATCAACTTCAAAACCTTCAGGAACTGATAGTGTGTATTCATCTTTTTCTGAAAAATCCCGTTGTACCTGAAAATCGAGTTTTCTTCGTTTGTATTTCTTCGGAACATAAGAATAAGCTCTATATGCATTGGGCTGAATGATCAACTTATCATTGATCATCCTCGCATAGGCTTCTGCTTCTATGGTTAGTTTCTCTTCAAAAACAACAGCCTCCTTATCATTCGTGTAAGAGATGTTCTTGAACGATGGCTTCTTCATATCGGGAAAGGAACTACTGTAATACTGCTGTCTTTCTTTTTCATCCATTCGCTCCAAACGCGATGCACGATCGTACGAAATGCCGGTATGCGTCACTTCCAAATCTCCGAAGAGAGTTCCTTCAGCGGTGATCGTGATCTGTCCTTCCGCTAGGCGCTGCACCCCTTCATCATATCGAGCCGTTCGCTTGATCGTACCGCCTTCCGGAGTAATAACCAACACATTTCTATCATCCGTAAAATCTCCTAAATAGTTGAAGGGCATCTCCTGACTGGTACATTCCAACCAAATATCTTTGTCTTCCAAAGGCACATTCAAGATGACGTGATTTCCTTGCATGGAAGCAAATTCTGAGTCGATATCGCGTTTTTCCTCCCCGGCGTGAACCACCGTGTAATACGATTCTATGCCTTGTGTTTTTAACAACGCCTTGGTATAATTGGTAAGCCCTTTACAGTCGCCATAGCCCAATCGATCTACCTCTTCTGCGGGATACGGTTTCCATCCTCCAATCCCTAGCTGAACGCTGATATATCGGGTTCTATCTTGCATGAATTGATAGATCCTTTTTATCTTCTCTTCCGTGGTTTCGGCATCTTTAACGTAACTATTAACGGCTGTTATTGTTTCGGGAGGTAGCTGATCGAGGCCTGCCACGAGGTTGTCATATTGCCATTTTCCGAAGGTTTTCCAATCGTTGGCCGTTCCGTCAACATCCACCAACGAAAATTCATTTAGGGCAAACTTAACGGTGGGCGTAAACACTTCGATCTCGGGGGAGCGGGCCTCTCGCGCAATGGCCGGAATATTGCTAACGCTAAATGATATGGTAGTTCCTGAAGAGGTTTCTTTTACGTCGTATGTTTCCAAATGATTTCGCAGCATTCGTATCGGAATGTTCTTTTCATTCTGAAGTGTGTAAATGCTTTCTTGTGTGCTTATATAATACCCTCGAATGGGTTGCCAAGGAATCATAAAAGCAGTTTCTGACGTTTCTACTTCGGAAATATAATGTAACGTGTAAGGATATTGTTTGGGGGTGAAATTGAGGTATTTTATCCGGTTGTCGGTATAAAGATCACTGGAAGAGATCGCACTGCGGTCTACAAAATCACTTCTTCTGAAACGCTCGATATCATTTCCTTGGGCATCGTATAACGTCGCCTCCTGCGAGCGTATGTGACGCGTATCATCGTAAAATTCAACAGCCCCTAAATGTCGGTTCCCATTTTCATTGAACACCGTTATGATCTGTTCATGCCGAATGTTCATTCTACTCGTATGCTTCACGGTGACCGTTACCACCTCCTTTCGCATGACTGCGTTTGCTTCAGTTCTTAGTTCAGCAGGAATGGTCCCCAAAGTATACAATTCGTTCTGGGAGAACCCAACAGAACTGCACACTATGAGAAGAAACAAAAAGATTCTCATAATTGGAAAGCGTAAATAAAACAAAATGCCACAGCGGCTAAACTAAAAAAAAAGAGATTTCCTACAAATTTATTCGCGATTTTTTGAATCGATCCAGATCGTGACGGGACCGTCATTGAGCAATGACACCTCCATCATGGCCCCAAATACACCCGTAGCAACCGCTCCTAATATTTCGGTACGAAATTGATTTACAGTAGTTTCATACATCGTATTGGCTACATCAGGCGCAGCGGCACGAATAAAGGAAGGTCGATTTCCTTTTTTCGTACTGGCATGCAAGGTAAACTGACTTACCACAAGAATAGCTCCCTTTATGTCGATCACAGAGCGATTCATATGGCCATTTTCGTCGGAAAAGATGCGCATATTCACAATTTTTCGAACCAACCAATCAATATCTTCTTGAGTATCGTCTTCTCCTACTCCAAGTAAGATCAACAATCCTTGATCGATACTCCCTACCGTTTCGCCGGAGACCGTGACAGATGCTTTTTTGACTCTTTGCAGTAAGGCTCTCATGAGGTGGCGTAGGGATCTTTTCGGTACGGTTCGTCTTCTCCTTCTAACAGTTGTAGGTAACTTTTATAACGCAACCAGGACACTTTTTCCTCTTCTAAGGCTTCTTTGACAGCACATTGGGGTTCGTTAACGTGCAAACAATTATTGAACTTACATTCTTGTTTCAAGGCAAAGAACTCCGGAAAATAATCACCGATCTCTTCAGGCGCCATGGCTACCATTCCAAACCCTCGAATGCCAGGCGTATCTATAATTTGAGCGTCAAAAGGCAGATCGAACATTTCGGCAAAGGTGGTAGTGTGTTGCCCTTGTTGATGTTGTTCTGAGGTCGCGGCGGTTTTCAATGCTAACTTTGGCGCAATAGCATTGATCAAGGTAGATTTACCTACGCCGCTATGACCCGAAAACATACTCGTATGGTCTTTCATCAAGGCTTTCACCTGATCGACATTCTTGCCCGTTTTTGCTGAAATTCCAATACAGGTATAGCCAATTTCTCGATACAAGGCCGCTAGATATTTTACTTCCAGTAGTTCTTCTTCGGAATAACTATCAATCTTATTAAATAACAACACGGCGGTCACATCGTAGGCTTCCGCAGTGACTAAAAATCGATCGATAAACGTGGTGAAAGTAACCGGATTCACCACAGTAACCACTAAAAAAGCAAGGTCAATATTCGCAGCAATAATGTGTGTTTGTTTGGAAAGATTGACCGACTTCCGAATGATATAATTGTCGCGCTCTTCAATTGCTTTAATGACGCCAATGGTCTCGTCGCCTGTGGTTTCTAGCTCAAATTGAACCCGATCACCTACCGCTACAGGATTGGTGCTTTTGATACCATCAATTCGAAATTTCCCTTTGATCCGACATTGATAAAATTCTCCGGCATCGGTCTTGACCGTGTACCAGCTTCCGGTGGATTTATAAACAATGCCTTTCATGCTCACAAAGGTGCAAAACTTTTAGGTATTGATCACTTGTTTTTGATGGTTGATGGATTCTTGGTGAATCGCTTTGAAAATTTTTAAAATAAATTCTTCACTCAAGTTCTGATCTTCCCCTTGTAAGATCATCTTTCCTAAGATCCCATTCCACCGTTTGGTTTGAAGAATGGCTACATTATTTTGCTTTTTCAGCAATCCAATTTCATCACTGATGCGCATGCGTTTTCCTAAGATCTCCAACAGCTGATGGTCTACAACATCGATCTTTGTACGTGCCGTGGCCAGTTTATTTTTGAATTCAACAGCGTCGCCTTCTTCTTTTCTAATCCGTAGATCTACGGTCATCTGATCTAAAGTTTCGGGTTTGATCTGTTGCTTGGCATCACTCCAAGCATTATCAGGATCATAATGGGTTTCCACCATGAGTCCGTCGTAATTTAAGTCCAATGCCGTCTGACACAGATCAAAAATAATGTCCCGTCTTCCGGCGATGTGCGACGGATCGAGTATCAGCGGCAAGTCAGGAAACTTATTCTGAAGATCAATTGGGATCTGCCATTCGGGATTATTGCGATAGCGTGTCTTTTCGTACGTTGAAAATCCTCGGTGGATCACTCCCAAATTCTTAATATCGGCGTGGTAAAATCGTTCTACAGCGCCCAACCACAAGGCTAAGTCAGGATTTACCGGATTCTTCACCAAGACAGGTTTATCGGTTCCTTTTAACGCGTCTGCAATTTCTTGCACGATAAAAGGTGACACGGTGGTACGAGCTCCAATCCAAAGGATATCAATATCGTGTTTCAATGCCAAGTCTACGTGATTTGCATTGGCCACTTCGGTCGTGGTCAACATCCCTGTTTCCTCTTTTGCGCGCTGCAACCATTTTAGTCCCAAAGCCCCTACTCCTTCGAAGTTTCCCGGACGTGTTCTGGGTTTCCAGATCCCCGCACGAAGTACCGTGGCATCGGTATCTTTTAGCTGATGGGCTATTTTAAGTACTTGTTCTTCGGTTTCAGCACTGCAGGGTCCGGCGATCACCAAGGGATGATCCAAGGCCATGGCGTCTAACCAACTGCGGAGTTCCTTACTATTTTTCATTCGAGACAGGAGTTAATTTACTGGGACTATTTTCTTTATTGCTGGCATACGCGCCTAACACTTTGCAATTGTGAACATGGGGCTGCAACGCCTCTACAGCTTGGTAGAACTTTTCAACATCGGGGAAGGTCACGTCAATAAAAAAGGCGTATTTCCATGGCTTTCCTAAGACCGGAAGCGATTGGATCTTTGTGAGATTAATGTCATTGGCGGCTAAAATTTGCAAGGCGTTGCTTAGCGTGCCTACCTCATGACCCAGTTGAAATTTAATACTTGCTTTGGTAGCTTCTTTGTTATTGAGGTTACTACCGCGGGCACCAATGAGCACAAAGCGGGTTTGGTTCTCTTTGATATCTTGAATATGGCTATCCAAAATTTTGAGTCCGTAGCGCTCAGCTACTTGCTTTCCGGCGATTGCGGCGACCCCTTTGAGATTATTCTCTTTGATTCGTTTTGCTTCGGAAGCGGTATCTTTACCTTCTATGATCTTGAATTGAGGCGGAAATTTCCGAAGATAATCCTTACACTGCAACAAGGCCACCGGATGAGAATGTACTTCAAAAATATCGATAATCGACTCCGATTCCAACGCCATCAGATACATTTGAATGTTGAGGAACACTTCATCATACACTTCAAAATCGTGGGCATCGATCAAATTATAATTGGGTAATATGGAGCCGGCAATAGAATTCTCGACAGCGATGACCCCGTATTGAGCCTTTCCGTTCTTTACACTTTGGGCAACAGCGTCAAACGAATCACATTTGATCAAGGAGACGCTTTTATTCGGAAACAGATGTTGCGCCGCTTCGTCGTGGAAGGACCCTTCGATACCTTGAATAGCAACTTTCATAGAGTTCAGTTTTTCAGTATTAAAAATAAAAAACCCGGAAAAAATTTCCGGGTTTTCAGTATATGTTTGATGATTCATTTGTTACATACGTTCCCCGGATTCTCCCATAAAATAAAAGAACCAAAAGTTGAAATATGTAAAAAAATGTGTCATTGAGATCAATTGTTATTGCTAAAGTAACCAATTACAGACAACAACAAAATTTTTTTGTCGTTTTTTTAAATGCGTACCTTTACTTCCTATAAGTATGTCACTAGAAATTCAAAATATCAGCAAGCATTATGGCGACCAATTGGCGCTGGATGCGGTTAGCTTTTCGCTGAAAAAAGGCGAGATCGTAGGTTTTTTGGGGCCGAATGGCGCCGGGAAATCTACCTTGATGAAAATACTCACCACTTATCTTCATCAAGACAACGGCATTGCAAAAGTGAATGGATATTCAACTTCCGAAGAAAAAAGAAAGGTACAACGATCTATTGGCTATTTACCGGAGCACAATCCGCTGTACACCGATATGTATGTTAAAGAATATCTGGCGTTCAACGCGAAGGTTCACGGTGTTTCAAAAGAGCGCATTGCGACCGTGGTTCAGCAAACCGGATTGACCCCGGAGGCGCATAAAAAAATAGGACAGCTTTCTAAAGGATATCGACAACGGGTGGGACTCGCTGCAGCCTTGATCCACGATCCCGAAGTCCTTATTTTTGACGAACCTACTACAGGATTAGACCCGAACCAATTGATCGAGATCAGAGAATTGATCAAAACCATCGGAAAGGAAAAAACCGTATTACTTTCCACGCACATCATGCAGGAGGTGGAGGCTATTTGCGATCGGGTGATCATCATTAACAAAGGCACCATTGTGTTAGATCAATCCCTTTCAGAATTAAAAGGCGGGCAACAACAGATCGTTACGGTTGAATTTGATTACCGTGTAGAAACCGTTGCACTGCAAACACTTCCCCACGTAGAGCGTGTAGAAAACCCCGGCGGATTTCAATATGATATATATTTTTATACTAAGACGGATATGCGCAGCGAAGTGTTTGACTTTGCGCATGATAACGGACTGAAGATCTTGCAACTTCATCAGCGAAATACAACGCTGGAAAAGCAATTTACAGAACTTACTCAAAAATAAGTCGGCCCCGATAAGGCTGTCTCACATCTACTTGCGGAGGCCGGTTTACGGAAATAACGTCACCAACACTTACGATATCACCTACGATAGAACGTCTCGGATTGACGATCATATCCTGACTACTGCGATGAAACAGATTGATATAATCAATAACCAAATCACGCGCTTCCACTCGGCAATCTCCAGCATAGAGTCGGAAATTAGCCACGGTTGCCGAACCGGACAGAAAGAAGTTTGAGAGTCCGTTGGCAACAACATTTAGCTCATCGACGTCCAATCGCATTTGGAAGTCTCCGTCAATGTGAAATTCATCTTCCTCGGCACCATCTTCAGATAACAGTGTTAGGGTCGGAAAGGCTAGGGTGCCACGACCTTCCACCATCAAGCCCGAACTGTTTCGAATCTCGGTTATATTTGGCGCGGTGACAAACACTCTGGTAACACCATAATCGCGTACAAGGTTACATCCATTATTATTGATGATGGACAGTTGACCGTTCGCTACGTTAAGCTCGATATCGTTAAGGAGGTTCTCTCCTGTTTCTACCATTACTCTTTGTTCTGGCCCCTGTTGTACGATCAACTGCGTACGTTCAAAAACAGTGATCCGCGAAAAAGGGGGCACCGTAAATTCTTCTAAAACAAGATCTCCAGTGGCTTGAAAACAATTCAAGCCTTTGTCTGAATCACACCCTAAAAAGAGTACGAATAGCAACAGGCTTAAAGAATAGGTATGTAAGGAGTATCTCATAATCTAATTCCGATTCCAAATTCAACCCCTTCGGCTTTAGCCCAATGTGCTTTTACGGTCACCGAAGCGTAGAGTTGGTCTCTGTAAAAATATCGTTTTAATCCCAATCTATTATAAACGCGATTTTCAAAAGCATACGGCCAATAGACGTAATAGCCTAAATGACTCACAAAAGCTACTTTATTAAAGCGTAACTCGTGACCTACAAACACCCCAACGCGCATGTAATCTTCGTCTCCTGTCAGCCCGTCTTCCGGAAATGCAATCGAGCGATATCGAATCAATTCTTTCAGAAAGGTAGCAGCAAATACATCGACCCCACCCACCAAAGTGCTTTTATAATTAATTCGTTTATCCACAAAACCGGAGAACACATAAAAAGGTTCTTGTCCCAAACCAATCACATCGCTCTCGTTCATCCCGAAGCGAAATGCGAAATTATACTTCCAACGTTCGGCATGACTCTTACTGGGTGGATCGTCCTTTTCAATGAATTCAGGCATGTTCTCATGATCGATCAGATAGCTCACTCCTGCATTGAACGCCCACGTATTCGTACTGTTGTTTGGTGCGCGAAGATTGGCATTACTGTAATGAATAATACTAAAGCCGGCGTGCACACCTAATCCTTCCCAAATGTTTTCTTTAACAAAGTTTGCTTTTAAAAACGTAGTACTTAGAAAGCGTGTTCCATAGGCGTTGTTGATAAAGTTCTCTTCTCTATCGTAGGGTTTGGACGCATATGCAACCCCTTGCCCTAAACGTATTACTAAATGCCGTTTGAAGAAGTAGAAGTTATAGTGCCCGTAGAGGCCGTAATTCTCACCAAGATATTGGTTGACCATATCTTGGTAGGTAAACGTAAACCCCCAATCAGGGTAGCGATGGCGGCGTTCCCATTCGTTAAAACCGTATGTTTTTCGGTTGTAGGAAAGAATCACTCCGTAGGGATGATCGGTGATCAAGTGAGCGATATCGGGATTGTGTTCTAAAATACTTCCGTAGAAATAATCTACTTCTAATGACACCGGTTTTTTCTCTTCTGTTTGCTGCGCGACAACGGCATGCAGGCTCAAAATAAAACACAACAGGGGCAAAAAAGGATGTCTCATATTTTTTCGGTCGCGTAAATATACACTAATCCAAGAAAATCAAGCGGCCTGTATATAATTCTTCAATCTCAACAACTTCCGGTCGGTTGTGCGACACCACATCTCCTACTCCCTGAATTACTCCGCGAAGCTCTCGTTGTGGATTGATTATCATCTTGTTAGCACTTCGCTGTTGGATCTGTAAAGTATCCACAAGCAAATTTGCACCTTCCAATCGCGGAAATTCGTCGGTAAAGACAAAGCGACCCCTTCGTACGTTTCCGTCTAAATAAAAAACGCTTTGGCCATTTGCCGAAATGATCAATTCTTCATTATCTAACTGAAGGTAGAAATCGCCACTTTTTCGAGCAATAGAAGCCGTTCCGGAAGTATTACTTAAGAGTCGGAGTGACTCAAAAGCAAGAACACCTTCACTGCGAACCGGGTAAATGGAACTGTTTCTGATCTGCGTGAGATTTGAAACCGTGACATAAGCGCGAACCGGCGCATAGTCTCGCACTAGATTACAGGTATTGGTATTTACGATGATTAATGTTTCGTCAACTACAGTAACAGATACGGCAGATAAAAGATTTTCTCCTGTTTCAATAGTAATGCTTGCTTCGGAACCTTGACGAAGGATCAGTTCGACTTCATTTTCTATCTGAATTCTATGGAAGAAGTCTGCTTCCACAGTTTGGCTGACAATTGTTCCTGACGTCTGAACACAATCCCAAGCCGATTCAGAACTACATCCGAAACATACAATGAGCAGCAGTATGTACCCTATATTTTTCATATTACATCCTAAAACCTATTCCAAATTCAACGCCTTCCACCTTGGCACCGTGTGATTTTAAGGTAATGACCCCAAACAAATTACGAGCAAACCGATATTTGAGTCCGGCCCGAATGTAGGTACGACCTTCAAAATCGTAGGGATAATACAGATAATAACCAAATTGTGATACGACCGATAGCGCATCGAAATGTAGTTCGTGGCCGGCAAAAATACCCACACGTTTGTAATCTTCATCTCCCGTGAGTCTTGGGTTGAGGCCAGACCGACTCAAATATTCGATTTCTTCCTTCAGAAAATAGGCCACAAAAAGATCGGCACCGAGTTGCAGACTGCTCTTGTAAGAAACGCGCTTATCGGCGTAGGCAGAAACCACCCAGAAAGGATGTGACCCTAAGCCCACATAGTCACTTTGATTGATCCCTCCGCGTAGCACAGCATTGAAATGAATGGGTTCGGAATAGGGTTCGTAAATACTATCCTTTCGTTGAAAAGTATCGGAGCTTTTGTGGTAATCAACGGCTGCATGAAAAATGAGCGCATTGGTGCTGCTGTTAGGCGCTTTAAAATTTCCATTTGAATAATGTAGCAAGCCAACTCCTAATTGCACGCCCCACTCCTTCCATAGTCGAATTCGCGCCGCACTGAACTGTAGATAAGTGGTACTTAGGAAATGGCTTCCGTAGGCGTTGTTCTTAAAATTAGTTTCAAGGTCAAATGGATTTGTATTGTAAGCAATCCCTTGCCCAATTCGCATTCTCAATTTCCGATTCAACACATAAAAATTAAGATGCCCATACAAACCGTAATTATCCCCAAGTGTTGGATTTCCTGAAAATTGTGTCACTAGCGAAATTCCGTAATCAGGATATCCAAATTCTTGATGCCAACGTTTGCTACCATCGGTAGGTTGATTATAGGAAAGGACAAGGCCTGTAGGGTGGCGTTGTACTAAATGAGCAATGTCTTTATTATGCCGAAGTATGGTCCCGTAATAATATTGTCCTTCCACCCAAAAAGTGTTGGGCTGGGTTTGCGCCAGCGCGAACGAGGCACAAAACATCAATAGGATCCATGGGGCAGATTTCACCCCACAAAGAACGGAAATCTTTAGGAAAACGGCAGTGCAGAAAGCGTTACATTTCCTCCGGAAATAATGATTCCTACTTGCTTATTTTTGAAGCGTTCTTTTTCTTTCAGAATGGCAGCCAAGGCAACAGCGCTTGAGGGTTCTACAATGATCTTCATACGTTCCCAGATCAATTTCATCGCGCTGATGATCTGCGCTTCGGAAACACAAATGATGTCTTCGACATGTTGTTGAATGATCGGAAAATTTTGATCTCCCAAATGCGTTCGTAATCCGTCCGCAATCGTATTCGTAGACGTATTCGTTTCGATAATTCCGGACTGCAACGAACGATAGGCATCATCTACCTGCTGTGGTTCCCCTCCAAAAGTCTTACAATTCTTCCCAAAAAAACGCCCCGCGAGCGCCGTCCCGGCTAGGAGTCCGCCGCCTCCTACGGGAGCACAAAGCACGTCCAAATTGGGTTGTTCTGATAAAAGTTCCATCGCAGCGGTAGCATTTCCTACGATAACATTCGTACAATTCGAAGGATGCAAGGGGGAGGCACCGGTTTCTTCTTGGATGGCTGCCGCCGCAGCCTCTCGAGCGTGGATAGTTGATTCACATTCAGTAACGGTCGCACCATATCCTTTTACGGCTGCCTTTTTTACTTCGGGTGCATTTTCGGGCATCACCACGTAGGCAGGCACGCCAAGTTCTTTCGCTGCCAGTGCCACTGCTTGTCCGAAATTTCCGGAAGAATGCGTCACCACACCCCTTTCTCGTTCGTTTGCGGATAAGGCTAAAATAGCGCTCGTTGCCCCACGCATTTTGAAAGCTCCCATACGTTGGAAGTTTTCACATTTAAAAAATAAAGAAGCCCCGCTCATTTGGTTCAGGGTCTTTGATGTAACAACCGCTGTGTTGTGGATGTAGGGCGCTATCGCGTTATGCGCTTGTAAGAGTTCTTCGGAAGTAGGGATCGCGATAGCCATATCACGAAAATAGGAATTTATCGTGGTAAATGAATACCGCACTCGCGGTTTTCCAGCGCTTTGATGGGATCATAATATTGCATAGCCTTGGGAAGGTTATGATTTTTCAGATAAACATCCATTTCGGCATCAGAAAAATGATAAAACGGACACACCTTGAGGATTCCTTCTTGTGTAAATGAAAGGATATTGAGTTGGTCTCGATGATTCGTTTGCCCTTTGCGAAGATTGGTGAACCAAACATCCGGATTCAGTGTATCCAGAGCCTCTTTAAAGGGACGCGTTTTCATCAGCTCGGAGATCTTCTCGTGATTCGGGTTTTCAATAGAGGGCGTCCCCAACCAGGCATTCATATAACTCGTAGTGTAGGGTGGCGTCGCAATGTGCATTTGTAAGGAGAGCTGTTCCATCAACTGTTGTGCATGTACATAGGTTTCCGGAAGATTATAACCCGTATCACACCATAACACATCAATGGAAGGTAGCTGCTGCGTGGTGGCTTTCAGCAAGGCCGCCGAATAGGTCCCGAAACTCGTACTTACCAAAGGTTTTTTACTTAACTCAAGTACAAAAGAAATGATCTCTTCGGGAGATTCGTAACGTAAATTCTGATTGAACAGTGCGATATTCTCAGGGGATATTTTCTTCATTTCTTTTAATCCTATAGATTTACTAGAATTATGCAAATATAAGGGTTTATTTTAGGAAGCGCATTGTCATTGGGATGTGCTATACCACCAAATCTTCTAAGGTAGTGTTCCCCAATATTTTCAAGGTATTGTCACGAACTTGAATCATCACCTTGTGGATTCCGCAACTGGCTTCGTCTAAACAATCATCACATTTTTCATAAAAATTTAAACTTACACAAGGCACCATGGCGATGGGACCTTCTAAAATTCGGTACACATGGGTCAAAGGAATTTCAGCGGCTTCCTTCCGAAGATAATACCCCCCTCCTTTTCCTTTTTTCGAACCTAAATATCCCGCCTTTCGCAAACTCAACAGAATGCTTTCCAAAAACTTTCTTGAAATATTTTCTGATGCTGAAATTTCACCAATAGTGATGGGCTCTTTTCCCCTTCGCTTGGCTAAGTAGGTTAAAGCTTTAAGTCCGTATTTCGTCTTTCGGGAGATCATGTGATCTTGTTTCCGTTTAGGGTGATATCGTAGGTGACGCTCACAGCACCTTCTAACGTTATGGATACAGAACAGTATTTTTCAAAGCTCAATCGTGCTGCTCTAAGCGCTTTCGCGGTATCGATCTCTCCTTCCAAGTCAATCGCAACATGGATCGATTTGAACGGTTTCGCACCTTTCACTTCTTTACGCTCTCCTGCTACCTCAATGCCGTAATGCGTGATCGTTTGACGCTGCTTTTTCAAGATCATGATGACGTCTATCGCGCTGCAGCCTCCTACTCCCATCAAGAGCAATTCCATCGGACTCGCTCCTTTTGGTGCGGTATCTGTTTTGTTATCAATATATACTGGCACTTCGCTTCCGCCGGTGCCTTTAAACAAATAGTCGTCGTTAATTCGCTCTAAGGATACTTTCATGATCAAAATTTCTCTAAAGATACGGTTATCCTAAAAAACCGACTGTGCTATGGCTTTTATATTATCGCTCTTTCCCATAGAATAATAATGTAAAATAGGCACTCCTTTGGCGATCAATTCTTTGCTTTGCTGAATACACCATTCGATACCGATCTGCCGAACCGCTGCATTGTCTTTGGCTTTGATCACCGACATCACCAACGCATCCGGAAGCCCCACACTAAAGCGATGTGGAATTAAATTTAGTTGTTTCTTCGTTGCAATAGGTTTTAATCCGGGAATGATGGGTACAGTAATGCCGGCATCGCGACAGGCTTCGACAAATTGAAAGTATTTCTTGTTATCAAAAAACATCTGTGTCACCACATACGTAGCTCCTTTTTCTATTTTTTTCTTGAGGAAATAAATATCACTTTCTAGACTCGGAGCTTCCAAATGTTTTTCGGGATATCCGGCCACACCAATGCAGAAATCTGTGGGGGTGCTATTTTGAAGCTCTTCATCAAGATACTCTCCTTGATTCATGTGGGCAATTTGGGCTACAAGCTGATTGGCATAGCGATGTCCTTCTTTTTCTGCGGAAAAGTAGATTTCGCTCTTCACCGCATCGCCACGTAAGGCCATGACATTGTCAATGCCTAAAAAACCAAGGTCAATCAAGAAGTTTTCGGTGTCTTCTTTACTGAAGCCTCCACACAATATATGCGGGATGGCATCCACATCATATTTATTTTGAATAGCCGCACAAATACCTACAGTTCCCGGGCGTTTTCGCACTACTTTCTTTTCCAACAATCCGTTCTTTAATTCTTTGTAGACATATTCTTCTCGATGATAGGTCACGTCAATAAAAGGCGGATTGAACTCCATTAAAGGATCGATATTGTCAAAAATCGACTGGATATTTTGGCCTTTTAAGGGCGGAAGGATCTCAAAAGAGAATAACGTATTTCCATTGGCTTGTGCAATATGGTCGGTCACTTTCATGGTGTCTCTGCAATTGTAGGTTGAAGCCACTGTTGGGCTTTTTCTATCGTAATATTTTTTCGTTTGGCAAAATCAACTACCTGATCTTGAGTAATCTTTCCTACTCCAAAGTAGCGCGCTTCGGGATGTGCAAAATAATAACCCGAAACCGAGGCCGCCGGCCACATGGCCAAACTTTCTGTGAGGGTTACGCCAATGCGTTCTTCCACCTGTAATAACTCCCAAAGCGTTTCCTTTTCGAGATGGTCGGGACAAGCGGGATACCCGGGAGCCGGACGAATGCCTTTGTAGCTTTCTTTGATCAAGGCTTCATTGTCGAGGTTTTCTTCGGAAGCATAGCCCCAATGGTTTTTTCGAACCTCTTTGTGAAGGTATTCTGCGGAAGCTTCCGCGAAACGATCGGCCAAGGCTTTGATCATGATCGCGTTGTAATCATCATGAGCAGCTTCAAACTCTTTCGCCTTTTGTTCGGTTCCGAAGCCTGCACTCACACAAAACGCACCAATATAATCTTGAATTCCTGAATCTTTCGGAGCGATGTAATCTGCTAAAGCGATGTTGGGGCGTCCCGAACTTTTTTCTTTCTGTTGACGAAGGGTCCTAAAATGGAATATTTCATTTCCGAATTGAACTTCAATATCATCATCGCCCACCTGATTGGCGGGAAATATGCCAAACACGGCTTTTGCCTGTAACCAATGCCCCTTGATAATCTGCTGAAGCATTTCCTGTGCATCGGCAAATAGCTCTGTTGCTTGTGGACCCACGACAGTATCGTCTAAAATCGCCGGGTATTTTCCATGGAGGTCCCAACTTCTAAAGAACGGCGTCCAGTCGATATACGGCACTAGGGTTTCCAGTGGAATATCGTCTAATTGCTGTACCCCAAGAACGTTAGGCGCTTGGATATTGGCAGCTTCCCAATCGAGTTGTAATTTATTCTTACGAGCTTGCGCTAACGACACGTAGTGCTTTTCGTTTTGACGGTTTAGAAAACGATCTCTAAAGTCTTCGTATTCTTTTTTAAGGTTGCTTTGATAGGCTGTCTTTCGGTCTTTCTGAAGTAAATCGCCCACCACGGTAACCGCACGCGAAGCATCGTTTACGTGTACCACTGCATGGGCATATTCGGGATCAATCTTAACGGCGGTGTGAGCTTTGCTCGTGGTAGCCCCACCGATGAGCAACGGAACCTCAAAATTATTGCGTTTCATTTCTTTGGCAACAAACACCATTTCGTCGAGAGAGGGTGTTATGAGTCCGCTGAGCCCTATCACATCTACCTTTTCTTCTTGCGCAGTTGCCAAGATCTTTTCCGGCGGAACCATCACACCCAGGTCGATGATCTTGTAATTGTTACACGCCAGTACTACCGAGACAATATTCTTCCCGATATCATGTACATCCCCTTTGACCGTTGCCAGCAATACCTTTCCTTGTGGTTGTGAATGCGTGTCTTTTTCATCTTCGATATACGGAAGCAAATACGCCACCGCCTTTTTCATAACGCGGGCACTTTTTACCACTTGCGGCAGGAACATTTTTCCGCTTCCGAAGAGATCCCCCACCACATTCATCCCCGTCATGAGATGTCCTTCAATGACTTGGATAGGGCGCTCTACCGATTGTCGCGCTTCCTCTACATCAGTTTCAATATAGGCATCGATTCCTTTGACCAAGGAGCGGGTGATACGATCTTGCAAAGGTTCTTCTCGCCATGAGAGATCTACGGTACTCTTTTTTTCGGTTCCTTTGACGGTTTCGGCATATTCCAGCAGTCGTTCGGTGGCGTCCTCTCTTCGATTGAGAATCACATCCTCTACATACGTCAGCAACTCTTTCGGAATATCATCATACACTTCTAAAAGTGTGGGATTTACAATGCCCATATTCATTCCGGACTTAATAGCGTGGTATAAAAAAACCGAATGCATGGCTTCTCGCACGGCATTATTTCCGCGGAAACTAAACGACACATTACTCACCCCTCCACTGACGCTACAGTAGGGTAAGTTGCTTCGTACCCAACGGGTTCCTTCGATGAAATCGGTTGCATTCTTGCGATGCTCGTCCATTCCGGTAGCCACAGGAAAAATATTGAGGTCGAAAATGATGTCTTCCGGCGGAAACCCAACGCGTTCTGTCAAAATTTGATAGCTCCGTTTTGCAATTTCAATACGTCGCTCATAGGTATCGGCCTGCCCTACCTCATCGAACGCCATCACAATTACAGCAGCACCGTAACGTCGGATCAAGGTTGCTTGATGAATAAACGCTTCTTCACCTTCCTTTAAACTAATTGAATTTACCACGCACTTTCCTTGCACCACTTGCAATCCTGCTTCGATGATCTCCCACTTTGAGCTATCGATCATAATGGGAACACGGGCGATGTCCGGTTCGGCTATCACCAAATTTAAAAAGGTAACCATCGCCTCTTTTCCATCGATGAGGCCATCATCCATATTAATATCTATAATCTGCGCTCCGTTCTCCACTTGTTCCCGTGCAACGGAAAGCGCCTCTTCATAATTTTCTTCTTTGATCAATCGAAGAAAACGACGGGACCCTGCCACGTTGGTTCGTTCACCCACATTGATAAAATTACTTTCGGGGGTAACGATCAAGGGTTCGAGTCCGGATAATCGCAAGTATCGTGCTTCAGAACTCATACTGATTTTAAGGTTTTATCCGGCCATAAGAAGGGTCTTGGCGCATAGTTTTTTACTAATGCTGCAATCGCTTTGATGTGTTCCGGAGTGGTTCCGCAGCAGCCTCCTACAATATTGATCAATTGCTTTTCCAAATACGTTTTTATTTGCTGTGCCATTTCTTCGGGTGTTTCGTCATATTCTCCAAAGGCATTAGGCAATCCTGCATTGGGGTAGGCCGAGACTGCCAAGGACGAGTTTCGCGCCAAGACCTCTAAATGAGGTGTCAACTGTTTCGCTCCCAAAGCACAATTAAAGCCAATGCTTAATAAAGGAATATGAGACACCGAGATCAAAAAAGCCTCTGCCGTCTGCCCGGAAAGCGTTCTTCCGGAAGCATCGGTTATGGTACCGCTAAGCATTGTTGGCACCGAGATATTTCGCTCTTCTTTTAATTCTTCAATAGCGAACAGGGCAGCCTTGGCATTTAAGGTGTCAAAGACCGTTTCTACTAATAACATATCCACTCCCCCATCTAGCAAAGCAGCCGCCTGTTGTTTGTAAGCGAGACGTAATTCGTTAAAAGAAATAGCACGGAACCCGGGATTATTCACATCTGGCGACAGACTTGCTGTTTTGTTGGTAGGACCCATCGCTCCGGCCACAAATCTGGGTTTTTCAGGATCTTTATCGGTGAACTTTTTGGCTACTTCTTTGGCGATTTTCGCCGACTCATAATTCAGTTCGTATACCAAGTCTTCCATACCGTAATCAGCCATGGCGATGGTGGTTCCTGAAAAGGTATTGGTTTCTACAATATCGGCGCCTGCTTCAAAATATTTGGCGTGTACCGTAGCAATTGCTTCCGGTTGGGTAAGGCTTAGTAAATCATTATTGCCCTGTACAGGATGTTTGTGATCTTTAAAACGTTCCCCTCGAAAATCAGCTTCCGTAAAGTGATATCGCTGGAGCATTGTGCCCATTGCACCATCTAAGACAAGGATTCTTTGTTGTAATGCTTCTTCTATTGGCTTCATAATAGTTCCTATCGGAATCAATTTTTTTTATCAATTCGGAACATTCAAATCGCAACCATCCTGAGGCTTTTTAGCCGCAAGTGTCATACGTAAGATGTTAGAAGAAAGAAGGAAACCGATTCAGAAAGAATGGGTTGTTGTTATCTATTCCCGCCTTGCGAGATAGAACGTAGCACCTTCACCAGACAAAGGCCGGAGGGTTGCTAAGGTTTCACAGGGTCTATTCCCTCCACCTTTCTTGATAACACAGCAGTAAAAATTTGAACGTTATGCACACAAAGGTTATAAAAGAATTTGAAACTCACCAAACTATTTGTGTTTTATTTGATAAATTCGGTTGACTTTCCACCCAATATCTATTTCGACAAAGAGGGATGTTTCGCTGCCTTTTCTTGAATGATCTCCGGAATGGATTTTCCGGAAATATGACTTTCTAACCACGACAATATATCCAAATACAAGAAACTGCGCCGCTCGTAAGGGTCATCTTCATAGGTTTTTAGTTTCGTATGTAATTTTCGGAATTCATGCTTCAGATCGTGTGGGTAAATGTTGCCGAGATTTCGTAAAAACTGGATCATCTCTTTTTGTACTTGGTAAAGGTCTTCCGTTTTCCGCAAAAATTTATAGGTACTCTTTATCAAGCGATCCAAATGATAGTCTTCGCCCGCCTCATAATGCGCAACCAGATTGAGAATTCTAGAATAACATAACAGGTCTTCGCGCATTTCTAAGGATTTATTGGAAATGATTTTATCGAGGTATTCAATACATTTTTTGTTCTGGCCTGCGCCGAAATACAAACAGGCAATTTTGTAGTAAAATAACATGACGTGATGATCATCGAGGCGTTGCCGATGCTGTTTGATCCCCTGAAGGACTTCAGACTCTAACTGAAGGCCTTGCGCAAAAGTTCCCTCCATAAAATGCAGATTGATCTTGTGGGAGTAACGATGTAGAAAGATGAGCCCGTTGACATTATCATCCTTCGGAAAATCAGACGCCGTAACGGTATCTTCAAATTGTTGCAGGGCTTCCTTAAACCGTGTAATGTCTTGTATATAGAATAAGGCTTCCAGCAAATATTGTTGTCCGCGTAGAAAGAACACCGGATTCAACCTGATCATGTCGGGATGTTCATAGAACAACCGAACCCATTTTAAGGCATATCGATAGCAGGCTCTGAAATCCTGACTCAAAAAGCTGTACCATAAATAAGCTTTATTAAGCCACAATTTTTCCCGAAAACCAAGAGATTCAATATCGTATTCGGGCATACGATCATGAAAGTATCGCGAAATATTTTGAAACTCAGCATCGTTTTTTACATAGCCTGTTTTCAGAAAAATCCCGTACAACTGCAATGACAGATTACTCAATTTACTCGCCAATACGTTCAATTTGCTAAGGGTCGCAGCTTGAACCGTCAACTCATCTGCACGGTTGCTGATACTTCGCGTAATGTACTGCGATTCAATGACCTTTTCCAGTTCAATAATTTCGTAGGCACTATTCTTTTCTTCGTACTGTAAGGCTACATTCTTGGCTTTATCCAAAATTTTCAAGCTCTGATTGTAGAGCCCTTTATGATACAAAATACTGGCGAAGTCTAATTGTTCCCTGATCTGCACCCGAATATTTTGATGGGCCGGACTCAATCGTAAGCTGATCAAGATCTGTTTGTAGAGGTGTGCTTTTAAATTTGAAAGCTGTCGCTTTTTAATGCTTCCGTTTTTGAGAATCTCGGTTTCGTCGTAGGCTGATAGTTTTTCCAAGACATCAAAAAGAGCCATAAATTTAGCATCCTCGTTGACACCCAAGCGCCCCACGTACAACTTAAATTGCCGTTTTTCCGACTTGGTTAAGGATTGAACCAGATCAAACAATGCATCCTTTACGATCTTGGGCATAGTATTCTAAGCTTGCCTAAAGTATTGATTTTCAAAAATATAATTTAATATAACCCGACTTAAACTTCGTAACACGATTTCTACTTCCTGCTATTTTAAACACACCAAAGTATACATTCGTAAGGCATTTTAAAAATTTTATCTGCAGAAATGGCCGCATCACAGATCCAAATTTTCGACACCACCCTGCGCGACGGGGAACAAGTTCCCGGATGTAAACTCGACACTGATCAAAAGGTCATCATCGCCAGACAATTAGACGCGTTGGGCGTAGACGTCATTGAGGCAGGATTTCCAATATCGAGCCCGGGAGATTTTACCTCCGCTTCAAAAGTTTCAGAGATCGTACAACAGGCTACGGTATGCGGACTCACACGTGCGGTAAAAAAAGATATCGAAGTGGCTGCAGAAGCCCTTCAGAAAGCAAAAAAACCGAGGATACATACAGGCATCGGCACTTCAGATTCTCATATTACTTACAAATTCAACAGTACCCGAGAAGCAATTTTAGAATGTGCTTATGAAGCCGTTCGCTACGCGAAATCGTTTGTCGATGATGTGGAATTCTATGCTGAAGACGCCGGAAGAACCGATAATGATTATCTAGCTCGCGTCTGTGAAGTGGCTATCAAAGCCGGCGCCACGGTTCTCAACATTCCTGATACCACCGGCTATTGTTTACCGAGTGAATACGGCGCTAAAATTAAATACCTGAAAGAAAACGTTAGCGGAATCGACAATGCAATTCTTTCTTGTCATTGCCACAACGATCTGGGCTTAGCCACCGCAAACTCAATTGAAGGTGTCATCAATGGCGCCCGACAGATAGAATGCACCATTAACGGCATAGGGGAACGTGCCGGAAATACCGCGCTGGAAGAAGTAGTCATGATCCTAAAACAGCATCCCTACTTAAAGTTAGATACCAACATTCAAACGAAGGAACTGTACCGAACCAGTCAATTGGTCTCCAAACATATGGGGATTTATACCCAACCAAACAAAGCCATTGTTGGCTCAAATGCCTTTGCGCATAGTTCGGGGATTCATCAGGATGGAATGATCAAAAACCGGAATACCTACGAGATAATCGACCCGAAAGAAGTAGGCGTTACCGATTCTGCCATTGTATTGACGGCCCGTAGTGGACGTGCGGCATTGGCTTATCGCGCTCGAAAAGTAGGATATGAACTGACCAAACTTCAACTGGATGATGTTTATCAAAACTTTTTGGTATTTGCCGATCAGAAAAAGGAGATCGAAGATAACGACATCCATCAGATCATCGAAACAAGCAATGTGTATCAACAGATCATTTCCGCCTAAAACATGAAGACACTTTTTGATAAGGTTTGGGACGCCCATGTGGTAGAACGGATTGAAAACGGACCGGAAATTCTGTACATCGATCAACACTTGATACATGAAGTTACGAGTCCGCAAGCCTTCAACGAACTAGCCGAACGCGACATTCCGTTGTTCCGACCCAAGCAAGTTATTGCCACGGCAGATCACAACACCCCTACGCTCAATCAACATTTACCGGTGCAAGATGTATTGTCTCGTAAGCAGCTACAACAGTTGTCTGAAAATTGCCAAAAACATGACATTGCCCTTTATGAATTAGGCCATGAACACAATGGGATCGTTCATGTCATGGCTCCGGAACTGGGCATCACTCAACCCGGAATGACCCTAGTGTGTGGTGATAGTCACACCTCAACGCACGGTGCTTTTGGAGCGATTGCTTTCGGAATAGGGACAAGTCAGGTGGCACAAGTCTTTGCGAGTCAGTGTTTATTACTTCAGAAACCGAAATCCATGCGCATCACCGTGAATGGTTCTTTGAAACCGGGTGTGCTTCCAAAAGATGTCATTCTTTATATTATTTCCGAAATTGGAACCGATGCGGGTACCGGATATTTCTGTGAATACGCCGGAAGCGTCTTTGAGAAAATGAGCATGGAAGGACGTATGACCGTTTGTAATATGAGTATTGAAATGGGCGCGCGAGGCGGAATCATCGCACCTGATGCCACTACCTTTGCGTATGTAAAAGGTCGAAAATTTGCACCTACGGGCGACGATTTTGATAATAAAGTTTCCTATTGGAAAACCTTAGCCAGCGATCCGGAAGCTATTTTTGATAAGGAATATACTTTTGATGCGGAAGACATCGCACCGATGATCACTTACGGTACCAATCCGGGTATGGGTATCAAACTTTCTGAAACCATTCCGATGAAAAAAGATGCTTCGTTTCAAAAATCTCTGGCCTACATGAATTTAGAAGCCGGAAGTCGTTTGATCGATCACCCCATCAATTATGTGTTTATCGGAAGTTGTACCAATTCTCGAATTGAAGATTTTCGCGTGGCAGCAGCGTACGTCGCCGGAAAGCAAAAAGCACCTAATGTAACTGCTTGGTTGGTTCCCGGAAGCAAGCAAGTGGAAGCACAAATAGAGGAAGAAGGATTGCGACAAGTATTTGAAGATGCCGGCTTTCAACTTCGCCAACCGGGTTGTTCTGCCTGTTTGGCCATGAACGATGATAAAATTCCGCAAGGCGAATATTGTGTATCGACCTCCAACCGAAATTTTGAAGGCCGACAAGGACAAGGGGCGCGTACCCTACTGGCGAGTCCGTTGGTTGCTGCCGCCACCGCCATCGAAGGTAAAATTGTAGACATCACCAAACAATACAACTAATGGAGAAACTTGTTCGCATTACCGATACCGCCGTTCCGTTAGACATTGAAAATGTGGATACTGACCAGATCATTCCGGCGCGCTTTTTAAAGGCGACCGATAAGAATGGCTTCGGAGATAACCTCTTTCGCGATTGGCGCTTTCAAAAAGATGGCTCCCTAAATTCAGCGTTCGTGCTAAACGATCCGGCATACCAGGGAAACATTCTTGTGGCAGGAAATAATTTTGGCTGCGGATCCAGCCGAGAACACGCGGCTTGGGCATTGGTAGGTTATGGTTTTCGAGTGGTAATCTCTAGCTTCTTTGCAGATATTTTCAAAGGAAATGCGTTGAACAACGGATTGCTTCCGGTACAAGTTTCCCCCGAATTTTTAGCAGCACTCCTTCAACGGATTACCGCAACACCAGACACTAAAATCACTATTGATCTAGAAGCGCAAACGCTTTCGGTAGCAGATCATTCCGCAGTAACAACATTCAACATCGACCCTTATAAAAAAACCTGCCTGCTTCATGGCTATGATGATATCGATTTCTTATTGAGCAAGAAGAACGCCATTGAAGCCTTTGAACAGCAAAGAACATACGTATGAAACTAACCATTGCAGTATTACCCGGTGACGGGATTGGCCCTGAAGTGACCCGGGAAGCCATCAAAGCCTTGAAAGCGATTGCCGTTGCTTTCGATCATCAATTTTCCTTTCCTTCAGCTCTGGTAGGCGCCACGGCCATTGATGCCACCGGTGACCCGCTTCCGCAGAAAACCTTAGAACTATGCAACAGCAGCGACGCTATTCTCTTTGGCGCGATCGGTCACCCGAAATACGATAATGACCCCACTGCACCAGTTCGACCCGAACAAGGGTTGCTCGCGCTTCGGAAGGAATTAGGATTGTTTGCCAACATTCGGCCGGTCAAAGCCTACGATATGTTGTTGCACCATTCCCCCTTAAAACAAGACCGTATTCAGGGCACAGATATTAGCATCTATCGAGAATTGACGGGAGGGATTTATTTCGGCAAGAAACAACTGAATGAGGCAGGTACCGAGGCGTCAGATCTTTGTGTGTATACCAAACATGAGATAGAACGTATTGCGCATTTGGCATTTCAAGCAGCACGAACACGCAAGAAAAAAGTGACTTTAGTGGATAAAGCCAATGTATTAGAAAGTTCTCGCCTTTGGCGGAAAGTGGTTACAGAATTGGCAAAAGATTACCCCGATGTTACCCTAGATTTTCTATTTGTAGACAATGCGGCCATGCAACTCATCCTCAACCCCAAACAATTTGATGTGATCCTCACAGAAAATATGTTTGGTGACATTCTAAGCGATGAAGCTAGTGTGATCGGTGGTTCTATCGGACTCTTAGCGTCGGCTTCTGTGGGCGGTGATATCGGACTCTTTGAACCCATCCATGGATCGTTCCCGCAGGCTACCGGAAAAGGCATTGCCAATCCTATCGCATCGATACTGTCTGCGGGTATGTTGCTCACCCATTTCGGACTCCGTAAAGAGGCCCAACGCATTGAAAAGGCGGTTGAGAAAGCGTTGGAACTTTCGGTGACCACTCCCGATCTAAATCCTGCCAATACTCTTATTACAACGAGTCAGGTTGGTGATTTTATCGAAGATTTTATTCTGAATCCCCATGATTCTAACGTGAATTTCCAAAACATTCACTTGGGACAATCCACGATTATTTAAGCGTTTGTTACTAAGTAATCTTTCAGTTGAGAATAGGTCGAAATTTTTTCGGCCTTTTTCTTTTTCGGCATGATCTGTTGAATATTTTCTGGAATGGCGATGGCTTCGGAAAGACTTTCAGGCAACACATCCAAAAATTTTACAGGGTGGGCGGTTTCCAAAAATACCCCCACACCCTCTTTGTCTTGTAAATACTTCTGAAGCGCCAAATAACCAATCGCCCCATGCGGATCGGCCTGATACTGATGCTCTCGGTACAATGAAACAAGGGCATTTCGGGTTTGCTCATCGGTAAAAGAAAATCCTGAGAGATCCTCTCGTAATCGGTGCAAATTATTGCCATACAATGTTTGAATACGGATAAAATTACTGGGGTCTCCCACGTCCATCGCGTTGGCAATGGTGGGTTTGGTAGGTTGTGGTTGGTAAGTTCCCGAGACCAAATACTGCGGCACCACATCATTCACATTGGTGGCAGCCACGAAATGTGAGATGGGAAGCCCTAATCGTTTGGCCATCATTCCGGCACAAATATTTCCGTAATTTCCGCTAGGGACTGAAAAAACGACTTCAGACGCGTGCGCTTCTAATTGCTGAAATGCAAAAAAGTAGTAGAACATTTGCGGAAGCCAACGGGCTACATTGATGGAATTTGCAGAAGTAAGATTTCGTTTCGATGTGATCGTAGCATCTAAAAAAGCCTGTTTCACCATGGCCTGGCAATCGTCGAAACTCCCGGAAACCTCCAACGCTTGAATGTTCTTTCCTAGGGTGGTCAATTGTTTTTCTTGAATGTCACTTACCTTACCGGACGGGTATAAAATCACCACCTCTACCCCGGGCACCTCGTAGAAACCATCTGCTACGGCACCTCCGGTATCTCCCGAGGTTGCAACTAAGACCGTTACCTTTTCATTTCCGGATTCTTTATTAAAATATCCTAAACAGCGCGCCATGAAACGAGCGCCTACATCTTTAAAAGCTAAGGTAGGCCCATGATACAACTCCAACGCCATAATATTGTTTTCCACTTCCACCAATGGAAAGTCAAAGACTAAGGTTTCCGCAATAATCTGTTGTAATTGGTCTTTTGGAATGGTATCACCTACAAAGTTCTGTATAACTTCAAATGCAATTTCGTTTCGCTGTAATGTGGGTAATTGCTGAAAGAATTCATTAGACAATGACGGGATCTCCTTCGGAAAATAGAGTCCGCGATCCGGTGCGATTCCTTGAATTACCGCTTCTCGGAAACTGACTATGGGAGCTTTATGATGTAAGCTATAATATTTCATTATGTTGAAATGGTTTTAACGCCTTGTTCGCTGATCTTTGAAACATACGTTCGAAATGCAATAGCGGAAACCGAATATAAATCGCTTAATGATGTTTCCACTTGAAGCGCTGCTTTTTTGCCTTCACATAAAGCAAATAACGTAGGACCCGAACCGGAAATTCCCAATCCGATAGCGCCATTTTCAAGCGCTACCTCTCGAGCCTCATCAAATAAGGGGATCAATACTTTTCGTGCAGGCTCAGCGACACCATCAAACATAGCGGCACCAAGGAGGTTATAATCTGAGGTATGCAACCCATGAACAAAAGCCCCCACGTGTGCCCATTGTTTGGTGGCCGTTTCTAAGGAAACTTGTTTAGGCAGTACCGCTCTAGCATCAGCCGTTTTAATTTCTATTTGAGGATGCACTAAGGTGGCATACAAATTTTTGGGGGTAGGTAAGGAAATGACATGCAACGGCTCTAGATTTCGCACCAATACAAAGCCGCCGAACAGCGCCGCCGAAACATTATCGGCAATTGGGGAACCACAGGCCACGAATTCTCCTAGGCGTGCAAATTCAACCAAGGCTTCCATAGAATAAGGCGTTCCTAACAGCTGATTAACGGCATAAGCCGTTCCGGCACTACTGGCGGCACTACTTCCGAGTCCGCTACCCGGCTTATAGTTTTTGTATAGTGCTATTTCCAATCCGAAATCAACGTTCGCATCTTTCAGCATAGCTTCCGCCACCACTCCCGCGACATTCTTCTTAGGGTCCAAGGGAAGATCGGCTCCTTCGATCTTCGTGATAACAATATCCTTGGCAGTTTTCCGAAGATAAATTTCATCGCCCAATTCGGCCACAGCAAAACCCAGCGCATCAAATCCACAAGACACATTGGCTACGGTTGCAGGCGCAAAAACACGAATTTCTTCCATGGTTAATTATTGGCTAATCGTATAATATCTCCAAACAATCCGGAGGCCGTAACATCGGCTCCGGCTCCGGCGCCTTTAATGATCAAAGGTTGTTCGGCATAGCGTTGGGTATAAAATAACACAATATTATCTTTTCCGTCCAAGTGATAAAAAGGATGATCGGGAGCGATTTGTTGGAGTCCGACCTGCGCTTTGCCATTTTCAAAAGTAGCCACATATTTCAATCGATTTCCCGCTTCTGAAGCGTCGTTGTATAGCTTCTTAAAATGCGCTTCTTCCTGCTGCAAGGTTTCGTAGAAATCTGCTACTGTATCTGCGGCTAAGGAAGGCTTCGGCAGAAAAGATTTGTTTTCAATATCTTCTAATTCTAAAACATAACCGCTTTCTCTGGCGAGGATCAAGATCTTCCGCGCGACATCTACACCACTCAAATCGATTCTCGGGTCCGGCTCGGTATACCCCTCTTCTTGAGCTTGCTGAACGATGTCGTGAAAAGTGTTATTTCCGTTGTAATTATTAAATACGAAGTTCAACGATCCCGATAAGACCGCTTGTATTGCAGTAACGCGATCTCCGGAATGAATCAGATCTTTTAACGTGTTAATCACGGGAAGTCCGGCGCCGACATTCGTTTCAAACAAAAATTGCGCATAGTATTTACGCGCGGTAGTTTTTAGTTTTTGATAGGATTTGTATTCTGAAGAGCAAGCGATCTTATTACAGGCGATCACCGATATGCTCTCTTGAAGATACGTATTATAAGTCTTTGCAACCGAAGCGCTTGCAGTGATATCCATAAAAATGCTATTCCGTAGATTCATCTTTTGAATCGCCTCAAACCAAGCGTCTGCATCCGCTTTTTCTCCTGTTGCTAACATCTCTTCCCAAGCGGTGAGGTCAATCCCCTCTTCATCTAGGAGCATGGTTCGTGAATTGCTAATTCCTGCCACACGAATTTTCAAGTATAATGCTTCATGAAGGGCCTCTTGTTGTTGCTTAATTTGTGCCAATAATCGTTTTCCCACATTTCCTACGCCTACAATAAATAAATTCACCGTTCGAACTTGGCGTTCGAAAAAACGATAATGTAATGTATTGAGGGCCTTCTTTACATCTTTAGCAGCGATCACTGCAGAAATATTACGTTCGGAAGCCCCTTGTGCAATGGCGCGAATATTCACGTTGTTCTTTCCGAGAGAAGAGAACATTTTACCACTAATGCCTTGGTGGCTCTTCATACGATCGCCGATCAAGGCGATGATCGCCAAATCTTGTTCTACGATCACGGGATCAATGGTTCCTAAAGAAATTTCGTAGGCAAAAGCGCGATTGGTTACGGAAGCTGCCATTGCTACGTGGTCGTCAAGAACTGCCACACAGATAGAGTGCTCTGAAGACGCTTGTGTAATTAAAATGACATTGATCGCTTCGGAAGCTAGAGCTTCGAACAACCGTTTTGAAAATCCGGGAACCCCTACAATACCCGTTCCTTCCAAGGTAAGTAGTGCGATGTTAGAGAGGTGACTAATCCCCTTCACAGGTCTTTTGTCACTTTTCACTTTCCGAATGATCTCGGTGCCCGGAGCGTCTGGCTCAAAGGTGTTTTTAATGCGAATCGTAATATTTTTATTAAGCACCGGTCTAATGGTGGGCGGAAATAACACTTTAGCCCCAAAATGTGACAATTCCATTGCCTCGTGATAGGAGATCTCTGTTAACGGGTAGGCTTGTTTCACCCATTTAGGGTTGGCTGTATACATCCCGCTTACGTCCGTCCAAATTTCCAATGCCTTGGCATCTAATGCTTCCGCAACAATTGCAGCCGTATAGTCAGACCCTCCACGCCCTAGTGTAGTAGCTTCCCCTTTTTGGTTTCGAGATACAAAACCGGGCATCACGGTAATACTTGCGTTATTTTCAGCAAAAAACTGCTGAATGTTTTGTCTTGTAGGTTCTTCGAGCAACCGGGCGTTGGTAAATTGAGAATCGGTTATGAGTAGGTCTCTGCTGTCAGCACGAACTGCAGAGCACCCCTCTTTTTTGACTGCTTCTGAAACGATCACAGAAGAAAGCAACTCTCCAAAACTAACCACTTTATCCTGTGTTTTTTTCGAAAATTCATTGATGAGAAAAACCCCTTGGAGGATGTCTTTCAATTGGAGCAACTCTTCTTGAATTTGATCTAACACGTCGTTTGAAAGGCTGAGTGCTGTCGCCGTGTTTAGGTGGCGTTTCACTAATGCGTTATAGGTTTCAAAGTACGCCTCTTCCTTACGAAAAGCTTGTTCTCCAGCCAGAAGCAAGGTATCGGTAACCCCTCCCAAGGCAGAAACGACTGCTACGATTGGTTCGTGTTCTGCTTTGTCACAAAGAATCTTTACGACCTGTTGAATACTTTCTGAGGTGGCTACGGAAGTGCCTCCAAACTTTAATACGCTCACAATAGGTTAGTTAGTGTTGGTTCGACAAAATTATACTAAAAACTGAAACAACTCGGGTTTGTCGTTGAGATAATCTCCATAGAATCCGTGTGTTTTCATTCTTTCGATAAGCGGTTGTAGTTTTGAGGGACTCGAAATTTCCAAACCCACCACGGCTGCTCCATTTTCCCGATTGGTTTTCTTAGTGTATTCAAAGTGTGTAATATCATCATAAGGATCGAGAATCTGCACTAGAAATTGTCGCAATGCGCCGGCTCGTTGCGGAAATTTCACAATAAAATAATGCTTCAGTTGTGCGTGAAGGAGTGCACGCTCTTTGATCTCTGCGGTTCGCATGATATCATTGTTCCCACCACTAATTACACAGACCACATTCTTTCCGCGAATGCGTTCTGCGTAGGGTTCCAGGGCTGCAATACTCATTGCGCCGGCGGGTTCTACAATGATCGCTTCTTTATGGTATAGATCTAAGAGCGTCTGACAAATACTGCCTTCCGCGACAGCGACCACCTCCGCAAGAGCATTTTTACAAATTTCAAAATTTAGATCGCCCACTCGATGTAAGGCCGCTCCATCCACGAAAGTTTCAATGGCTTCTAGGGGGCTATTTTGACCCTTCTCCATAGATTGTTTCATCGCAGCCGCCCCAAGTGGCTCCACGCCAATGATCTTCGTCTCGGGCATCATTTCCTGAAATACGGTACAGATCCCGGCTGCGAGTCCGCCCCCACCCACAGGCACAAACACATAATCTATGGGATGCACGCTTTGTTGTAGGATCTCGAGTGCCACAGTGGCCTGTCCTTCAATGATCTTTGGGTCATCAAAAGGCGGAATAAATGTTTTTTGGTGTGTTGCCGAATAGGCCATTGCTACCTCTTGGGCCTCATCAAAAGTATCTCCTTCTAAGGTAATTGTGACAAATTTTTCACCGAACATACGCACTTGTTCTATCTTTTGCTGGGGTGTTGTCACCGGCATGACTATGGTTCCTTGTATGGCCAATAATTTACAGGAAAGTGCCACACCTTGAGCGTGGTTTCCGGCACTAGCACATACGATTCCATGTTTTTTTTCTTCGGAAGAAAGTGATTGTATCTTATGATACGCACCCCGGATCTTATACGAACGAACGGGTTGCAAATCTTCTCTTTTGAAATAAATTGCGGCTTCAAACTGCTCGGAAAAGCGTTTCTGAAACGACAACGGGGTCACCACCGAAACCCCTTGCAGTACCTTTGCAGCTTCTTGAACCGAAGGAAGATTCAACTCCAATGAAACAGATGTGGTCATAGCCTCTAAACTGCTTGAAGTTTGTGAACCGATTTCGAAGTGTGTATCGACTTCATCGGGGTCATCGCAGCGCGAAGCTCTTTTCCAATGGCTTCAATAGGATGTGCGGCAATGGCTTCGTTCACTTCAATCAACACCTTGTTCGCTACCGCTACCGACGGATATTCGTTCCCGATATCTTCCGGTTGTACTTGCTGCATAAAATCTACTAATAGCGGTTGTGCCGCATGGTCAAATAAATAACACCCATACTCGGCCGTGTCGGAAATAATTCGATTCATTTCAAATAATTTTTTTCGCGCAATCGTATTGGCGATCAATGGCAATTCGTGGAGCGATTCGTAGTAGGCGGAAGCTTCCACAATCCCGGATGCGACCATCGTTTCAAAGGCCAATTCGACACCCGATCTAATAAAAGCAACCATCAAGGTACCTTGATCAAAATATGTTTGTTCCGGAATTGCGTTCCGGGTAACTTCTGTCTTTTCGAACGCCGTTTCACCCGTTGCGGCACGCCATCGCAATAGATCGGCGTCGTCTTGTTCCCAGTCGGTCATCATTCCTTCAGAAAAGGCACCGCTCATAATATCGTCCATATGTTTTTCGAACAAAGGCTTCATGATCTTCTTCAACGCTTCAGACAATTCGAAAGCACGTACTTTCGCTGCATTGGACAGGCGATTCATCATGTGTGTAATTCCGCCGTGTTTGAGTGCTTCCGTTTGCGCTTCCCACCCAAATTGAATCAATTTTGCCGCATATTCCGCAGCAACACCTTGGGCCACCATGGTATCAAAACACAAAATTGAAGCCGTTTGCAGCACCCCACATAAAATGGTTTGTTCGCCCATCAGGTCGCTTTTCACCTCGGCCACAAATGAAGATGCCAATACACCTGCCCGATGTCCTCCTGTCGCATACGCGTAGGCTTTGGCTTGTTCCCAGCCTTTGCTTTCAGGGTCGTTATCAGGATGAACGGCAATTAATGTAGGAACACCAAAACCGCGTTTGTATTCCTCCCGAACTTCGGTACCGGGGCATTTTGGAGCTACCATGATCACTGTAATATCGCGCCGAACCTTCATTCCTTCTTCCACAATATTAAAGCCATGCGAATACGATAATGTGGCTCCTTCCTTCATCAGTGGCATGATGGCCTTCACCACTGAAGTATGTTGTTTGTCTGGGGTGAGATTACAAACGAGATCGGCTTCTGGAATCAATTCGTCATAAGTTCCTATTTGAAATCCATGTTCGGTCGCGTTCTGATAGGAAGCGCGTTGTTCCTCGATCGCGGCGGGACGTAATGCATACGAAATATCCAATCCGGAGTCCCGCATGTTCAGTCCTTGATTAAGACCTTGCGCACCGCACCCCACGATCACGATCTTTTTATCTTCTAAGGCAGCAATTCCTTTGGAAAACTCTGTGGTTTCCATAAATCGACATTGTCCAAGGGCTTCTATTTTTTCACGTAAGGAAAGGGTATTGAAATAGTTCATAATCTAGATTTATTCGTTAAATGCGGCTAATAATGAGGTGATCTGGATAGGTTCTTTGGTCACGGCTATTCGTCCTGAGCGAACAAATTGCATAATTCCGAAGGGTTTTAACTGCTCATACAGCGATGATACTTCTTCCTTCCGGCCTGATTTTTCAAGCACAAAGAATTGACGGTTCACCGTCACGATGCGTGCGTGACTTTCTTTAATGATGTTTTGTATTTGTCGTTCCTCGAAAAGAAGTTCGCTCGCCACTTTGAACAAGCCCGATTCTTGGTAAATGGTTTCTTCATCGGTAAAGTATTGTGCGCGTATTACTTCTACTTGGCGTTCAATCTGACCAATAATCTTTCTGATCTGTGCTTCGGAAACTTCTACGACGATGGTCCATCGAGAGACTCCTTCAATTTCAGAAATAGAGCTGTTAATGCTGTCTATATTGATATGTCGACGTTGAAAAATAGCGGAAATCCTGTTGAGGAGTCCGACGTTATTTTCCGTATAGATAGAAACCGTATAGCGCTGCGTGCTTGTTTTCATAAGGTCTGCGTTAAGTGAGTCGGATATCAGAAACGGAAGCTCCCGTAGGGATCATGGGGAAGACGTTATATTCTTTTTCTACACAAACTTCCAGAAAATACGGACCATCATGCTGCATCATGGTGGTTATCGCGTCTTTTAGTTCTGTTCGTTGCGTCACTCGCTGCGCGGGAATATGATATCCTTTGGCAATGGTGACAAAATCTGGGTTGGTCATCTCGGTAGAAGCGTAGCGTTTGTCAAAGAAAAGTTGTTGCCATTGACGTACCATTCCTAAGAATTCGTTGTTCAATACCACGATCTTCACGGCCGTTTGGGTCTGAAAGACAGTTCCTAATTCCTGAATCGTCATTTGGTAGCCCCCATCTCCAATGATAGCAACTACCTCCCGTTGTGGCTCGGCCATTTTCGCACCGATCGCAGCCGGCAACGCAAACCCCATAGTCCCTAATCCACCGGATGTAATATTACTTTTTGAATGATTGAACTTTGCATAGCGACAGGCAATCATTTGATGTTGCCCAACGTCTGAAACAATCGCAGCTTCCCCATGACTAGCTTGGTTGATCTGCTGCATCACCTCTCCCATGGTGAGTCCGTTTTTCGCCGGAAAAAGATCCTTTTGGATGATGGTTTCATGCTCTATTTGGTATAACTCCTGAAATCTTTGTAACCAATCCTTATGTTCTTTCGATGCTAACATTGGCAACAGCGCTTCCAAATTCGCTTTAGCATCGCCAAGAACAGGAACATCAGCGTACACGTTCTTATGAATTTCTGCAGGATCGATTTCGAAATGGATCACTTTGGCTTGTTTCGCATAGGTTTCCAAATTTCCGGTGACCCGATCGTCAAAACGCATTCCAATAGCAATTAACACATCACACTCATTGGTAAGTTTGTTTGGTGCATAATTACCATGCATGCCAACCATCCCAACATTCAAGGGATGTTCCGTAGGAATGGCCGAAGCACCTAAGATGGTCCATGCTGCAGGGAGGCCGGCCTTTTCAATGACTTGTTGAAAGATGGTTTCAGCTTGCCCTAAGAGGACACCCTGCCCCCAAACTACCAAAGGCTTCTTTGCTGAATTTATGAGTGCTGCGGCTGTTTCAATCGCTTTAGGGTCACATTTGGGGTTGGGTTTGTAACTTCGAATATGTGTACAGGTTTTGTATTCAAAATCGAAGGTTTCAAACTGCGCATCCTTGGTAATATCAATAAGTACCGGACCCGGTCTTCCGCTGCGGGCGATATAAAATGCTTTCGCAAACACCTCCGGAATTTCTTGGGCATTCGTTATTTGATGATTCCACTTGGTCACCGGCGTGGATATTCCAATAATATCGGTTTCCTGAAACGCATCACTCCCCAAAAGATGTGAGCCTACCTGACCCGTGATACATACCAAAGGGGTAGAATCAATATAGGCGTCGGCCAAACCTGTGACTAAATTTGTGGCACCCGGACCTGAAGTAGCCATGGCGACCCCCACTTTTCCGGATATCCGCGCATAGCCTTGCGCTGCGTGCGTGGCGCCTTGCTCGTGCCGCGTAAGCACATGATGCAATTCTTCTTGGTAATCATACAAAGCGTCGTACACTGGCATGATCGCACCTCCCGGATAGCCATAGATGGTGGTAATGCCTTCGGCCAACAAACATTTCACGACGGCTTCACTCCCGCTGATCAATGTTTTTTGTTTTGTCTTTTGTATGGTTTCTAAGGTTGATGTTTCCATAGGCATCAAATTCTAAAATTCATCGGTAACGCAACCGGTATCGGCCGGAGACACTGTTTTTGCGTATTTGTAAAGCACACCCCGCTCAGATTTCAATGGCGGTTGTTTCCACAATGCTTTTCGTTTTTTAAATTCTTCTTCTGAAAGAGCAACTTCAATGGTATTTTCCGAAGCATCTATCGTAATAATATCTCCATTTTCTACAAAGGCGATGGGGCCACCCAGCTGTGCCTCAGGTGTAATATGTCCCACTACAAAGCCGTGCGTACCGCCAGAAAATCGGCCGTCTGTAATAAGCGCCACCTCATTTCCTAGTCCGCTGCCCATAATTGCCGCCGTAGGTTTCAGCATTTCCGGCATTCCCGGGCCACCTTTAGGACCTTCATACCGAATGACAACCACTTCTCCCTTTTGAACCACTCCGTCTCGAATTCCATCGTTCGCTTCAAATTCACTATTAAATACACGCGCCGGACCTGAAAAATGTACGCCTTCCTTGCCGGTGATCTTTGCAACACTTCCCTTCGGAGCAAGATTTCCGAAGAGCATTTGTAAATGACCCGAGGGTTTGATAGGAGCTTCAAGCTTTCGAATTACTTCTTGATCTTCGGGCAATCTTGGAGCTTCCAGAAGGTTCTCGGCCAAAGTTCGTCCCGTCACGGTTATACATTCGCCATGAAGCAAACCGTTTTCCCACAAATAGCGCATCACCGCCGGGATTCCACCAATATCATGCACATCTTCCATCAAATACTTTCCGCTGGGTTTTAGATCTGCCAAGAACGGGGTGGTATCACTTATTTGCTGAAAATCTTGTAAGGTGAATTCAATGTTAGCCGCTCGGGCAATGGCTAAAAAGTGAAGTACGGCATTGGTCGAGCCACCAAGAACCGTCACCAGTCGAATTGCATTTTCTAAGGAGTTACGCGTAATGATATCGCTGGGTTTAATATCTCGTTCTAGCAACACCCGCATTGCTTTCCCCGCAGTGATGCTTTCTCGTTTCTTTTCCTTACTTAGAGCAGGATTGGAGGCGTTGAACGGCAACGACATTCCTAAGGCTTCAATCGCGGAGGCCATGGTATTGGCGGTATACATGCCACCACAGGCACCCGCACCCGGACAGGCCTTCTCCACCACCGCTTGGTATTCGGTATCGGTCATGGTTCCGGCAACCTTGCTACCCCAGGCTTCAAAGGCAGAGACGACGTCTAATTTTTTCCCTTGATGCGAACCTGAATCAATCGTTCCGCCATACACTAAAATACTCGGACGGTTGAGTCGGATCATCGCTAACAAGGCTCCGGGCATGTTCTTATCACATCCCACTACGGTAATTAGCCCATCGTAGCTCATGGCCTGTACCACGGTTTCCATGGAATCTGCAATGAGATCACGTGAGGGCAAGGAATATCGCATTCCCGGGGTGCCCATAGAGATGCCATCGCTTACCCCAATGGTATTAAAAATAAGACCTACCAACTCTTCTGATAGCGTTCCTTCCTTGGCCAATTCAGCTAGGCCATTCAGGTGCATGTTGCAGGGATTGCCTTCATACCCTGTGCTGGCAATCCCTACGAAAGGTTTGTAGAAATCTTCGGTAGTAAGCCCAATGGCATGCAACATGGCTTGCGCTGCCGGCTGCGTAGGGTCTTGGGTAACCGTTTTACTATACGAATTTAAAGCCATGTGGCCGTTCTTGATGTTAGCATTCAATTTCGAAACTATTGGAAATCGTAGAACTTGAGGTCTTTTTCTAAAAAGTATACAGAAACTCAATACCAAGAACTGTTTTTTAACATTCTGTTTTAGAGTATTTTACATATTTTATTTTACGACACCCAGACGTTTCTGATTCTTTGGAAAAGACAACATATTCTTCAGCGTTAATCTTTCAGGATGGAATATTGAAGCTTACCGGAAATGCTTTTGTAGTTCTTTTTAAATACGTACATTTGCGCCGTTCAAGAGGAAAGATTTGACTGATTGCAACCTCTTTTGAAAGCCAAATACCTTTCAAAACAAAAATGCTAAAGGCAGTACATCTCCTTCGGCAGTTATTCAGTCTTTTTCCTTTTATTGATAACTTATTTAACTACCGTTTATGGCGTATTTATTTACTTCGGAAAGTGTTTCTGAAGGACATCCAGATAAAGTGGCAGACCAAATTAGTGATGCCTTATTAGATCATTTCTTAGCATTCGACCCTGAATCGAAAGTAGCTTGCGAAACCTTGGTTACCACCGGACAAGTTGTATTGGCGGGAGAGGTGAAAAGTGATACCTACCTCGACGTACAAAGCATTGCTCGCGACGTTGTTAACAAAATAGGCTATACCAAAGGTGCGTACCAGTTCAGCGGAGATTCTTGTGGTGTGATTTCATTAATTCACGAACAATCTCAGGACATCAACCAAGGGGTAGATCGTGATTCTAAAGAAGAACAAGGCGCCGGAGATCAAGGAATGATGTTTGGATATGCCACTAATGAAACGGATAAATTCATGCCCTTGGCATTGGAGATCTCGCACACGATCTTGATCGAGCTAGCGAAATTACGTCGGGAAGGAAAAGAGATCCCGTATTTACGCCCCGATTCAAAAAGTCAGGTAACTATTGAGTACGATGACAACGATGTGCCGCAACGTATCGAAACGATCGTACTATCGACTCAACACGATGATTTTGATAAGGATGAGGCAATGCTTCGAAAGATCAAAGAAGATATTATTTCCATCTTGATTCCTCGTGTGAAGGCACAACTTCCGGAATATGTACAAGACTTGTTTACCGAGGACATCACTTATCATATCAACCCCACCGGAAAGTTTGTTATTGGAGGACCTCATGGGGACACCGGACTCACAGGTCGCAAGATCATCGTGGATACCTATGGTGGAAAAGGTGCCCATGGCGGAGGTGCGTTCAGTGGAAAAGACCCTAGTAAAGTAGACCGCAGTGCTGCCTACGCGGCACGTCATATTGCAAAAAATTTAGTGGCAGCCGGAGTGGCAGATGAGGTTTTGGTACAAGTAAGCTATGCCATTGGTGTGGTAGAACCAACTTCTATTTTGGTGAATACCTACGGAAAATCTCCCTTAGGACTTACGGACGGAGAAATTTCGAAAAAAGTGGCGGAAATCTTTGACATGCGACCTGCAGCCATTGAGAAACGCCTGAAGTTACGCAACCCAATCTATGTAGAAACAGCCGCCTATGGACACATGGGACGCATCCCTGAAACCGTGACCAAGGTTTTTGAAAGTCCGTATAGCGGTCGCAAAGAGGTTGAAGTAGAATTGTTCACTTGGGAAAAATTAGACTATGTTGCCAAAGTGAAGGAAGCCTTTAACTTGAAATAATCCTTAAATAATATTGTGATTCTTGGCTTTCTGTACCGCTTCAATTTTGCTGTGTACTTGAAGTTTCTTGTAGATATTCTCAATATGCTTTCGAACCGTACTTGGCGATAAAATGAGATTCTCTGCGATTACGGTATAACTCAATCCTTTGCTGAGTTGCTCTAACACCTCAACTTCACGCTTGGAAAGAGAGATTTCCTCTTTGTCGGCTTGATTTTTAATGCTATCCGGATTTCGTAGAAGTTTCAGTGTTTTGAGGGCAATAGAAGGATTCATTGCGGCCCCGCCATTCATCGTTTCTTGGAGTCCGTTATACAGGTCTTCCGGGTTGATCTCTTTCAGCAAATAGCCATCGGCTCCGGCTTTTATGGCATTGAAGATATTCTCATCATTGTCGAATGCCGTCAACATCACAATCTTGATATGTGGATATTTCTGCTTGACCATTTGAGTTGTTTCAATACCATCTAGTACGGGCATTTCAATATCCATTAGGATCACATCCAAATTGTGATTGTTCTCGAGTTGTGTGAGAAGTTCGCTTCCGTTCAGGGAGGTGTGCTTGATAGCAACGTCCTCGAAAAAGGAAAGTTTCTCTTTGATGGCATGAATTAGAAACGTGTTATCGTCAACAATAGCTACCTTAAGATTCATGATGTTTTGGTTAGTTGTTTTAAAGATAGTGAAAAGTACACATTATGAGGTATTGAAATAATACGACAGTTGCCCTATCTATGAATGCTTCGGAAAGTTCAAGACGATGGTAGTTCCTTGGGTTTCTTCGGAAGCAATCTCAAGGGTACCACCAATCTCCCGAGCACGTTTTTTCATATTCAACAACCCGTTACCGGAATCTACCGTTGCCGTATCAAACCCTTTTCCGTTATCTGAAATTTCAATCGTAAGATGTTCATTTGCTTCAGAAAAGCGAACCGAAATAGTAGTCGCTCCCGAATATTTCAAAGCATTGTTCACTGCCTCTTGAATGATGCGATATACGTTCATTCCTTTCACCGATGAGAAGGTATAATGGGTATCCACCGTGGGAGCGATCACAAATTCAAAATCAATATTAATCGCGGCATTGCGCGCTTTTTCAATAAAGTTTGTGATCCGTGCCTGTAGGTCTTCAAAGGTAATTTCCTCCTTGTTCATCGCCCAAATGGTATCGCGCAATTCGTAAATGGTAGCACTCGTAAACGTACTAATGCCTACCAAACGATCTTTTAGGGCATCACTCATGTCTTTAAAACCATACTTGAGATTGTCAAGACTCGATATGATAAAAGTAAGTTGTGCTCCAATATTGTCATGTAGATCACGTGATATGCGCAATCGCTGCTCTTGCAATTTATTTTGGGTTTCAATTTTGGCTAGTGCGGTCTTCAATTGGTTTTCCTTCTGGAGTTGTCTATTCTTTAATTTTTGCTGTTTGTAAAGCAAATACCCTAATACACCTAGCAATAATGCCAATCCTAAGCTTCCGAAGATAATAATGTTCTTTTGCCGTACCTCCAGTTCTTTTTCGGTTAATTGAGCTCGCTGTTGTAGGATTTGCGTTTCCTTTTCTGCGGTTTCATATTGCGTTTCCAATTCTTTGGCAGCACGAGCACGTTCTACTTCAAAAAGCGAATCTTTGATGACGCGAAGCTTATCCAAACTCTCCATCGCTGCGCGATAATTCCCTTGTGCTTTGAAGATCTTATATTCCTCATCATAGATCCACTTGTACATTTCAACGTAGTTGGTGCGTTCGGTGTAGACCACACCACTATCTAAATATCGAAGGGCTCGCTGGTATTCTCCAGCAACGTTTTCGGTCATTCCGCTATTCACGTACAACACGGCCAGTGCATACTCATTATTCAATTTTGAATAGAGATCGAGCCCTATCTGATTGTACTGTCTGGATTTTGAAATATCACCTGCAAGCAAATAGGCATATCCCATATTTCCCAAAGTAGCGGCGATATCAATAGAATCTAATGGGGGCACGTACGAAAGCACGCGCTCGTAATAAAACAAGGTGCTATCCGGTTTGTTCAATTCACTAAAAGCCGCCCCAATCAAGTTATTGGCATCGACCATGTCTTTTTCGTATTCGGGATAGGTGTTCGGACTCTCAGCGATGGTCTTTTTGGCGTAGAAAATAGCTTCTTCGTAATCATGGAACAATCGATGACATTGAGAGATGGAGCGATAGGCGCGGTTCATGGCCACATAATCATCAATCTTTTTTGCAGCTTCTACCGACTTAAAATATTGGGCGATAGCTTCGTCATATAAACCTGTTTTTTCCAAATAATACCCCATGGCATGGTATTGCCCACTCAGTGCTTTAAAGTTGTTGGCTTCGGAAAAAAAGGTTAGCAGTTGATCGGCAACAACGTCTAAGGAATCACGCGCTAACGTCGTAGAAAAATAAGATTGCTTTCCCTTCAAAAAGGTAATGCGGTCTTCCTCGGTTTTGATTCGTTTCTTCGCTTCAGAAAAATAATAAGCAGACGAATCTGAAGGAGGCAGGGTCTTATCTAAGAGGTCGTTGATGTCTTGCGCTTGCATTCCGAAGCAGCACAAAAAAACAAGCAAGAAATACGGATTGCGGATCATGATAGGTTTCCGAAAGGTATTATTTAATTTCTTGCTGAACAAGTAGTGCGTCTTCAAGATTATACTGTAGGAAATCATAGCGATCTAACGCAATATGACGTTTGGCGATTTGTTTTCTTTGAAGGATCAACGTTTTTTGAAGCCTCTCACATTGATGTGAATGCCTTCGTTTGTTGCGTTGCTGATGATACCGAAAATACCACCACAACAATACCAAGATAACGATCACCAGAGCACTGATCCATCTAAAGCTATCTACCATAGTCGAATTCTAAAAACATAAAGATACGCCCTACACTTTGGGCTGAATATAGGGCAACTGCCGTAGTTCTATGTAGGAAATTGAAGACACACCTCAGTGCCGGTTCCAGGCTCGCTTTTAATCACAAGACTACCTTTGAGATCTTGGGCTCGCTTTTTCATGTTCTGTAAGCCATTGCCCTCTTTTCTATCGGAAAGATCAAAGCCGGTGCCGTTATCGGCAATGGTCACATAGAATTGGTCTTTTTCTTTGTGAAGCAATACCTTGACAGAAGTTGCTTCGGCGTATTTCAAGGCATTATTTACCGCCTCCTGAATGATGCGATAGGTATTCATTCCTTGTACCGAAGTAAAGGTAAAGTTCGATGGGACTGAAGGATCTATGATAACATTACAGGTAACGCGTTCCTGACTGCGATGCGCCTGGTCAATGAAATTTGCAATGCGCGTTTGAAGATCTTCACAAGAAATCTCTTCCTTGTTCATCGCCCAAATGGTATCCCGAAGTTCGTAAATGGTTTGGGTGGTGAATTCGCTAATGGTGTGTAATTTCTTTCGAACGGTCTGTTCTTCTTTTGGCATTCCGTAGGAAAGATTTTCAATAGAAGACGTCACGAAGGTAAGCTGAGCGCCAATGTTGTCGTGAAGGTCGCGCGAAATGCGCAATCGCTGCTCTTGAAGTTTGTTCTGGGTTTCAATACGGGCCAAGGCCGTTTTCAATTCGGTTTCACGTTGTAGTTGTCGGTTTTTAAGCTTTTGCTGATTGTACAAGAGATATCCCAAGAGCCCCAAGATTATTGCGAGTCCGAAACCTCCATACACCAAGGCGTTCTTTTGCTTCACTTCCAGTTCTCGTTGCGCAAGGTTAGCACGAGTTTCTGCCAATTGTCGTTCTTTCTTCTCGGTTTCATATTTGGCATCGATCTCTTTAAAGGATCGTTGTTTTTCTATAGTGAAGAGACTATCGTTTACTTTTTGAAATTTTTCTTGAGCGCGATACGCCTTTTCGAAGTCACCTCGAGACGCATAAAGATTTGCCAAGGCATCATTAATATATCCTACTTCGGAAAGCATCTCCAAACTATCGGCCTTCGCTTCTAAAGGTTCTAAAGTTTGTAGCGCTTTTTGAGCGGCACCCGACTCAAAATAGGCGACTCCTAAGGTATAGTGATAATCGAAATCGGTTTCCGCATTAATTCGGTATTTCTCTAACAACCCTTTGCTTGACTCCATCACAGTGATCGCATCTTCGTAGCGTTCCAGTTCCAGATACAATTTTGCTCTGCGTGTTGCTGCCATTGATTTAGAGGCTTCTAATTCTTTTTCTTCAATAAAAGCATCCATCTCGTCGAGCAATGCCAAGGCCTTGTCATAGTTGCCTGCAGCCTGCTCCTTTTGCGCCAGATTTGTATACGCCAAGGGTAAATACTCGGGATAAACCTCTTTTTCTTTTGAAAAGCTTTCCAGCGCTTTTTCCGCAAAAAATTTCGATCTCTTCGCATCCTCCATGGAACCATAGGTGGCAGATAAGCTGTTATAGATGGTGCCTTTTATATAGTGAAATTGTGTGGTGTCGGCCATCTTATCTGCTTCTAAGTAAAGTTGTATGGCCTTTGGAAACTCTTCTTGTACGTAATATATATTTCCTAAGTTGAGCTTAGCGATGGTAATTCCGAGACTATCGTTAACGGCACGAAACACAGAATCGGCTTTCTTATAATGGTAGATCGCCTCTTTCATGGCACCATTTCTATGGGACACCTCTCCCATCTCGCTGTGCAATTTTCCTATGAGTCCGCTGTCTTCCAAAGAGTCTTGTTTCAAGGCAAAAGCAATCCCTTTGTCGAAATAAAATTGCGCACTATCGGTTTGACCGTTAAACCCTTTTTGGGAGATCAACTTCCGATAAAAATAGCCCTCATCTGCTTGACGATTCAAACGTCTTGAACGTTTGAGACCGAGTTGTAGCACGCGATTGGCTTCCGCCTCATCAGAATACTTCAATGCCCATGCCTGATCTTTGTACGATTCGATGATGCTATCCAATGGTGCTTCCTGTGCTTGACCCCCTTCCGAAGTCAAAAGAAACATCAAAGAAGCAAGCCAAAATATGTAACGAGGTTTTATCAAAACGCAACCAATATAGTGTAAAATTTTTTTTTCTGCCTTTAGTATTTCCGCAGAAAGACTTCAAATAAACATCAGCATAACAACCTAAAAAAGGGGCACGATCGCCCCTTTTCAATTGCCGAATATGGTAAGGTTATTTCATTGACGTTACTAAAGAACCATTGGACCAAACCCCAATTTGTTGTTTGTAATCTTGATCGTGGTAATACCCGCGACCCTCGTATTTTCCATTCTTCCAATATCCTCCGTAATATTCTCCTGATTCGAAGAAGAAACGACCCATGCCATCAAATTCGTTATTAGAATTGAACATACCACTGTATTTATCCCCGGACGCAAATGCGTAGGTTCCCATATACATGCGTCCATTCAACCAAAAACCTGTAAATGAATCACCATTGTCCCATTTGTAGCGACCGTACTTATTCACACAGTCTCCCGCCGTGCAACCGGTAGTGACATTGTTGGTGACAAAGGTATGTGATGTCACCAATTGACCATTACTATAGACACCTTGTTCCCAAGTGTCGCCGGTAACGGTGTACCCTTTACCATTAAGCTCTCCGTTAAGGTATTCTCCTACCACATTGTCTTTATTGTCGGCTAGATAAACGCCGTAACCTGTCATGTTTCCATTGGACCAATTGCCGATATACTTCCCGATGCCGGTCCATTTGTACATTCCGTAGCCATCTTTCTTTCCATTCTTCCAAAAGCCATCATAATAGCCATTATCATCTTCCCATTTTCCCCATCCGTTCTGACAATCTCCTGAAACGCAACCCGAGCCGGAAACCGAATTATTGGCCATGGTAACAGGAGTATAGACAAAAGAAGCCATGGTGTAATAGCCAGGTAAGGTATACGTGTGAACCCCGTTGATATCTACCGTCATATCGTTTCCAACCTTTTTAGGGGTGGCAACAGAGTAATCGATAGGTCTTCCTTCTTTGATAATTCCATATTCTCCTTTGGTGGCATCTCGATACCAGTAGGTGTGGTTGCTGGAAGCAGGTAACTTGATACTATTTTGAGCTGCAAAGGTAGAATGAGATCGAATGTTTGGGAGACGATACGTAGCGCCTAGTTCAGGTTGGTAGTAGATATAATCACCATTGATATTGCTGAATGGTCCCGAATTATACTCATCATCCACATAATGCACAAAAGAATACGGATTGGTAAAGTAAAAGCTGTTTCCTACATTCTGCTGTAGCAAAATGGCCTTTCCTGTACTGCCTTCTGCAGCATTTTTAAAATCAGCAAGCAAATAAACATTTCGATTTGTCTTATCGAGAACGCCCAAGGTATCGGTCTTTAGATATTTGAGGTCTACGGTATTGCTTAGCACATTTCCGCTCGCGTCTTTAAGGGTGTAGTAAATGCCTTGCTTGGTCCACGACGGACCGGTAATTCTAGTGTTGTTAGTACCGGGTCTGTTGGGTGTTGAAGGGGGTGAGACCTGTGCTACCAGACTTACAGAACACAGTAATAATAGGGTGTATAATAATCTCATAATGAAAGAATTTGGTAACGTGAAAATAATATTTTTTTGTAGTGAATAAAAATTCATGAATACCCGCCGCTATGAATTAGGACGCGTTGATTTTTCTATCGGAAAGGTCTTGATGGTATCAAACGTTGCATTGCAAAGGTCAAAATGGATGGTTTCTCCTTCGAAGACTTTTTCAGAGAGCAGCATGCCTAGGGCTTTAAAACTAACTTCCATGCTCTTATCGCTTTCAATTCCTTCCTGCACAACCATTCGAAAATGATAGATAGAATCGCGTGTAATTTGCACCGACTTAGGGGATCCGTCGGTAAATCCTATTTCTTGGAGATAAGCACCGGTTGCATCTGCCTTTTCTTTTAAGGCCTCTTCGGTGTAATGAACATCTGTGCCGTCGTAGGTAACCTTTTCTCCGTAGCCGGAGCAAGCGACCATGGCAACACAGCAAAATAGCAGTATGAAATATCTCATAATTATGGTTTTTAAGTGTAGGATAAAAGTCACAAAAATTGCCCTGCGAAGAAATAGGGCATTTGCACTATTTATTCTGAAAAACGCTCCAGCTCCTTTTTCATCTTTTCAAAATCCGCAGGCTCCTTCGTGAGTTTTTGAGCCACGGTTTGCAAGGCCTTACTATCTTTCCGAAGCGCAACCATAACGAGATCCACACACAATCTAAACAAAATCAAGAGCACGGCAGTGGCCGTTCCGGCTTGGAGGATCACAAAAAAGAACCCTCCCAAGATCACGGCGAATTGTTGCACGAAAATTCTAACATAGGGTTTCATGAACAGTTCACTCGAACTGTATTCCTTATGGCGTTGGGGCTGAATAAAATTTGTAATGAAATACGTGAAATTGGTAATTACGATTGAGGCCAACACCGGTACCATTCCCGGATGTCGAAAGGCATAGCTATAGTTTTCAATTAAATTAAAGCCGCTAGTGATCTCCGGAATAGCCCCTTCAAAAAAACCAAACATAAAAATCGACTGAATGGCCACAAAAAAACCGTAATGAATGATAAAGAAGAGGATCAGTCCGATGCCTTGAGGTTGTGGCTTGCTTGTTGGCTTCGAAGTCTTTCCATAGCGGTTTACCATCGCTAGTTTTATCACATGCAGGATACCGATAATGATGGTTTCAAGAAAGTAAGCCAATAACACGGTGAGCGCATCCACCACTCCAAATGCCACCAATACCGCAAAGAACAGCGCCTGTGCCCAAACAATGCTATTGAATTTATTAGGAAGTAAAATCGATTTCATTGGTAACGAAGGTATTAAAAAAGCCCCATCAGGTGATGGGGCTTGTGCTTCACAAGAAGCTTCCATCTAACTTGGTTAGTTAACGGGTAAGGTCGTAGGCGAAAATACTGTTGTTGTCTGCTTTATAATACAACACACCTCCTACTTCGTCTACTTGATATTCTGGTTTCTTATCTTTAAGAACAATCTCTTTTTCCAAAGCGCCCGTGTCCTTATTTAATTTCACAAGGCCAACACCATCCTCTAATTTGGTTAAAACAAATTGTGCATTCGCCGTAGCCGCTGTGGCTTTAAAGCGCTTCAACATTTCTGCTACTGAAGCTCCGGATGCTGCGGCTAATCCGCCTGCTAAATTGGATTGGCGATCAGCGAGATCATCATACTTCGCTATCCGATTTTGTACTGAAGCATTAGCGGCTGCCGCTGCACCTGCAGCACTCGCCACAGCGGTAACACCCGCTAAGATGGCTCCCATAGCACTTTTTCCGGGTGCGCGATAGTATTCATGCCAATTGGTACTTCCGCCACTGTCGAGCATCATCATGTTCTGATCGCTGGTTAGCAAGATCCCTCCGGAACGGATTTCAATGCCGGTAGGCGCTTCTTTTCCGTCAAACTTTGATTCCGCTAGTTCCGTCACTTCACTGGTATTGGCATCAATCGCATATAAGGTTTCGTCGGCACTGATCAAATAGCGATTGTTGGCTTTATCGAACGTGGAAGAAATAGCATCCGCACGCTTGTATTTTAATGGCTTCTTCCATACTTGCTCTCCGGTATTTAAATTCACGATGTTAGCATCTTCGGAAGTGATATAGATCAATCCCTGAGGGGTTTCGGCCATAGTGAGAATATTCTCGCCTGTCTTTAATGGCTTTTTAAACAGCGTGTTTCCGTCGTACGAAATCTTATTGATTCCTCCTTCGTGAATTCCGAAGAGAATTCCGTCTTCCATAATATAAAAATGCTGTACGTATCCTTTGGTTTTTGGGGCTTTATCCCAGAGATCTTCACCGTTCTTTGCATCTAGCATCGCGATTTTAGATTCTGAACTTCCTGCTAAAATTCCTTTTCCTTGGTTATAGGTATTACTTACAATCGCCAAGCCCTGCGGAAGAATTTCAAAATTGGTCACGACTCCTTTTACTTTTTGCTCATCTTCCCATAGTTCGGCTCCATTGGTTCCCACTTTATGGATCTTGGTGTTGTTGCCATTGGGATGTACCTCAAAAGCGTAGATCTCCGTCTCGGTTTCGTCTGTAACCATCCAATTCACATTCTTCATTTTGTTATCCCAGAGGATTTCACCAGTTTGTGCTTTTTTAGCAACCAACCCTTGTGCCGTAGGCACGATGAGGTAATCCTTCAGCAACAAGGGACGCCCGGTAACGCTATAGTTTTTTGCAATCCCTACGCGGTCTGGATCCCCTAGGTTAAAGCGATAATCCTCTTGCCCTGTATTGAGATCATACACGGCTACTTGTGTTGCATATTTTTCTTTCGCACGACGTTGGCCACTAACCACGAGCTTATTTTGTGGCATCATGACATCGCAAGTGGTCACCATTTTCCAACCATTATCTTCTGTACTGAATAATTTCTTTCCAGAGATATAATCAATCACAGCCTTCTTAGTACTGATACTGGCAAACCCGGTTTGGCCCACCATCACGTAAGGCGCATTGGGAACAAAGAATAGTTCTTCAGGTTTTACGCGCCCGTAGTCAGTAAAGTTAAAGAGCAGTTCGTTAGATCCGGGCTTAATTCCTACCAAGCCATCGTTGGTAGCTACCACAAGGGTTCCTCCTTGGGTCAAGGTCATTTCATTGATCTTCGCGCCTACATCGTAGCGAAAATCGGGTGTTTCGGCCTTTTGAGACCAAACAAAACTTGTGGATACTGTAAATAGTATCAAGAGGTTTCTAAGTGTGTTTTGTATATTCATGTGTTTGAAGTTTAATCTGATATCAAAGGTGTTGTATTCTGAACTGTCATTCAATACGGCAGTTGTCGTATTCCCTAAGTAGTACTAGAAATGAACGCATAAAAAAACCGGAAGTACTACGTTCGTAATACCCCCGGCTCCACGTAAAAACCTCAACACTTGAGATTTTCTTTATACGTTAAAAATTGTTTTAGAAATTCGCGTTGAACGAACCTTCCGTAATGGCCTTTGTTGAATCATCATTACCATTCTTCCCGGTAAAGCTGAAAGTCCCGATAACATTGGTTTCGTTAATTTCGCTCACGTTAATCTCTCCAGCAACAGTGTCATCAAAAGGAGCCATCCACGACTGTGAATCAGCAGGGTTCGAAACGTTTGCTTCTACATAGACTGCGTTCGTGAATATGTCTGCGCCCCCGCCTACATTGTAAGATCCGGTGCCATCGAAACCAATAATTGTTAAGATGATCCCTTTTCCATCGGCATCCGATCCTTGAACACGAAGGGTGCTCGTACCTCCGGCAGAAGTCTGCACCGCAGTGGTGGCAATAGACATAGACGTAAAATTTGCGCCATCTACCTTCGCGGTAACGGTACCTTCGGCAGCATCGCCACCATCGCCACCATCGTCATCGCTTTTATTACAAGCCACCACAGCAAGACTTAGCAATAGTACTAAGAATACATTTTTGAACAGTTTCATAATTGTTGGGTTTTTAAGTTATTAATCTGAAGACAAAGCTGCGATATAACCCGGCACTGTTCAATAGGGCAATTGTCGTATTCTCTTACAATCTTAGGAAAGCTGCGGTTTACCAGCGGGCGTGCGGAAGTTTTTTAGACAGTTCTTCCAGGCGTTTCTGAAGGGATTCACGGAAATTTTTATGCGCTTCTTGTTCGGGCTGAAAGGGGCGATGCGCAAGACCTTTTCGAAGGGTGTCAATCTCTTTTTGCAAGGCACGCGTTGCTTCTGAAATCCATACCGTATTAAAACGTTCCCAAATATGGGCAATGGCTATTTGATTCGGGTGTATCATATCCGCTTCGTAAAAACGATACTCCCGAAGCTCGTCCATCATAATTTCGAACGAAGGAAAATAATGCATATTTTTTGAAGAAGTTACCGTCTCATGAACTCCCGCAAGCAGATGTGCCTTGCTCCTACTGTTTTCCAAGATCCCGTCCTTGAGATGACGTACCGGCGAAACGGTACAGATAATGCTAACCGTTGGGTTCACATCACGAAGTAAGACTTCGATATTCTCGAGCAACCCGGCCACTTCTTCCGGGGTCGCTAATTCTTTTAAGAATTTTTTCTGCGGAATTTTATGACAGTTCGCCACCAAACGATCGCTCGCAATATGCCGATACGCCCAAGCGGTCCCAAACGTCAGAATGATATGTGTAGCCGTATGCAGTTGCTCATGAAGCTCTTGTAGCGCAGTGTTCAGGGTTTGTAAAATTTCAGATTCCGAAGGAGCCGAACACTTAGAATGCGCCCAGAACGAATGCCATAGTTCGTTATGCTGAAAAATATCTTGGCTGGTGAACGTCTCTTGATTAAGTGCTCTTGTAATGATCGCTTCGATCGCATGTGGGTGAAAAATAACTCCAAAAGGATTCACCACATGTCGAAACTGAAAGTAGTCTAACCTTGTCGCGATGTGTTGCGCAAAGCAAGAGCCTAGTAGGAGTACATCCGACTCATAATCGATGGGTGGTTGTTGTGGAGAGAGCGGTATTTCGGTACTCCAGTTCACCTAAACAATATACGCTTTGGCTTTTTCTAAGGCTTCGGAAATACCTTCCGGATGCTTCCCGCCGGCCGTGGCGAAAAATGGTTGTCCGCCGCCGCCGCCTTGAATGTACTTTCCTAACTCACGTACGATAGTCCCGGCATTGAGTTCTCTTTCCGCAGCTAACTCTTTCGAAATATAACAGGTTAGCAACGCTTTCCCTTCTTTTTCAGAACCAAAAATCAAGAATAAATCATCCAGCTCGCCGCCTAACTCATAAGCGAGATCTTTCATTCCGGCCGCATCGAGATCAATCTGTTCCGCCAAGAAATTCACACCGTTGATAGTGGTAACCGCTTTTTTCAAACTTCCTTTTAATCCCTGCGCCTTCTCTTTTAACAGGCTAGCGACCTGTTGTTCGAGCTGTTCTTTTTCTTCTTGTAGTTTGGAGATCGCTTGTACGGGTTGTTGTGCATTGTTCAACGCCTGTTGCACTTGCTTATAGGCGTCACTTCGTTCTACAAAATACTGCTTGGCAGCATCTCCGGTGATAGCTTCAATACGGCGAATCCCTGAAGCGACCGCGCCTTCTGAAGTTATAATAAAATGCCATACTTCATTGGTGTTCGGCACATGGGTTCCGCCACAAAGTTCCATCGATTTCCCAAATCGGATGGTGCGCACCGTATCGCCATATTTTTCTCCAAATAATGCAATCGCGCCTTGATCCAACGCTTCCTGATACGGCTGATTACGTTGTTCTTGCAAGGCCAATCCTTCCCGAATTCGAGCATTCACAAAATCCTCCACCGTTTTTAGCTCTTCTTCGGAAACTTTACTAAAATGTGAGAAGTCGAAACGCAGGTTTCTACTGTGCACCATAGAACCTTTTTGCTCTACGTGGTCTCCCAACACTTTCCGAAGCGCTTGATGTAGTAAGTGCGTTGCCGTATGATTGGAAGCCGTTCTTGAACGTTGCTTCGCATCCACCACAGCTTTAAAGGTATTTTCCGGATTTCGCGGTAAATTCTTCGCAAAATGAATGATCAGGTTGTTCTCTTTCTTCGTGTCTACAATATAAACGACCTCGCCATTGGGTGCTTCCAAATAGCCCTTATCGCCTACTTGTCCACCGCCCTCTGGATAAAAAGGTGTTAAATTAAACACCAATTGGTACAGTTCTCCTTCTTTTTTGCTTTCGGTCTTGCGATAGCGGGTAATGCGCACGGAAGCTTCCAAACTGTCGTAGCCAATAAATTCTTCTTCGGCATCGTCCTTCAAAATAACCCAATCTCCGGTTTGTACTTTGGCTGCCGAACGGGAACGCTCTTTTTGCTTCTGTAATTCTGTATCAAAAGCAGCCTTATCGTAGTGATAGCCTCGCTCTCTCAGAATGAGTCCGGTAAGGTCATCCGGAAAACCGTAGGTATCATAGAGTTCAAAGACCTTCTTTCCTGAGATCTCGTTACCCGAAGCCGATTGGATAATGTTTTCTAACAGCACCAATCCCTGATCTAAGGTTCTCAAAAAAGAGGCTTCTTCTTCGCGAATCACATTCACGATCAAGTTCTTTTCTTTCCGAAGTTCTGGAAACGCATCTCCCAATTGTTTGACGAGCGTTTCTGTTAATTTATAAATAAAGGGTTGTTGTTGGTTCAAAAAGGTAAACCCATAACGAATGGCGCGACGTAAGATTCGGCGGATCACGTACCCTGCCCCATTATTGCTCGGCAATTGTCCGTCGGCAATAGAAAACGCCACGGCTCGCACGTGATCGGCAATCACACGAATGGCGATATCGATCTTCTCATTGGTACCGTAGTTGCTGTTGGTGATGGCTTCGATCTCGCGAATTAAGGGCGTAAAAACATCGGTATCGTAATTACTCTGCTTGCCCTGCAACACCATACAAAGTCGCTCAAAGCCCATCCCGGTGTCTACGTGTTGCGCGGGAAGCGATTCTAAACTACCGTTTGCCTTTCGGTTGAACTGCATGAATACCAAGTTCCAGATCTCCACCACTTGCGGATGGTCTTGATTTACTAAATCGGCTCCTGGTGTTTTCTTTTTTTCTTCTTCGGAACGGATATCCACATGAATCTCGCTACAGGGGCCACACGGACCTTGTTCGCCCATTTCCCAAAAATTATCCTTTTTATTGCCTAAAAGAATTCGTTCTTCCGGCACCCATTGTTTCCAGAAATTGAAGGCTTCGGTATCGCGTTCCAGTCCTTCCGAAGCATCACCTTCAAAAATAGTAACGTAAAGCATCGAAGGATCCATTTGGAAGACTTCTGTGAGTAATTCCCACGCCCAAGCAATCGCTTCCTCTTTAAAATAATCACCAAAACTCCAATTCCCTAACATCTCGAACATGGTGTGGTGATACGTATCCATACCCACTTCTTCCAAGTCGTTATGCTTTCCGCTAACGCGCAAACATTTCTGTGTATCGGTAACGCGAGGGTTCTTGGGTTCTTTATTCCCTAGAAAATATTCCTTAAACTGATTCATACCGGCATTGGTAAACATCAAGGTAGGGTCGTTTTTCATGACCATAGGCGCTGAAGGAACGATGGTATGTGACTTCGACTTGAAAAAGTCTAAAAACCGACTGCGTATTTCGTTGGAATTCATAGGTGCTAACAGCTTAAAAGAGACGTTTTCGCCAACAATGCAAACAATTTTTATCTTTGCAGTGCGTTAGCTTGTGAACGTCGTGTTCAATCAACCGCAAAAATAGGACTTTTTTAGCGTATGTCTAAAGTCAAATATTACTACGATAGCGAAACCCTTTCGTACCGAAAAATCGAACAGAAAAAAGGTAGGAAATTGGGAATTGTATTGCTAAGCCTGCTAGGAATCTTTTTAAGTGGGTTTGTATTATTGGTGATCTATCTGAACCTTCCGTATGTGGAAACGCCCAGGGAAAAAGCCTTGAAGCGCGAGTTGGCCAATATGGAACTTCAATACGAATTGTTGAACCGAAAAATGGATCAGGCTGAAACGGTATTAGATCAACTTGCCGATCGTGACAATAATTTATATCGCGTTTATTTTGAAGCGAATCCCATTCCGGAAAATCAACGAAAAGCAGGTTTTGGAGGAGTGAATCGTTATCAGGAATTAGAAGGATTTGACAATTCTAAATTAGTGATCAACGCGCACAAACGCATCGATATTCTTACCAAACAAATTGTGGTACAATCACGTTCCCTAGACGAAATTGCACAACTGGCTGAAAACAAAGAGAAATTATTAGCTGCGATTCCGGCGATTCAACCCGTAAAGAACGAGGATCTCACTCGAATGGCTTCCGGCTACGGCTATCGAACCGACCCTTTTACCAAAGCGCGTAAATTTCATTGGGGAATGGATTTTACCGCCCCTCGGGGAACTCCGGTTTACGCCTCAGGAGATGGCGTGGTTAGTAGAGCCGACAATACTGCTTCTGGCTACGGAAATCACATTCGGATTGAACACGGTTTTGGCTATGAAAGTCTGTATGCACACCTGTACAAATACAATGTTCGCCAAGGTCAAAAAGTAAAGCGTGGCGATCTCATTGGTTTTGTAGGAAGTACCGGACGGAGTGAAGCCCCACACTTGCATTATGAAGTTTTCAAGGACGGGGAACGTATCAATCCGATTAATTTCTACTACGGAAACCTTACCGCTGAAGAATTTGCCGTACTTTTAGAGAAGTCACAGCAAGAAAATCAATCGTTAGACTAATGCATGTTGAACTACCGGAAAAACGCTACTACAGCATCGGGGAAGTCGCCGAAGCCTTCGACGTCAACACGTCACTAATACGCTATTGGGAAAAGGAGTTTGATGTACTACAGCCTAAAAAAAATGCCAAAGGCAATCGCAAGTTCACCCCCGAGGATATCAAGAATCTGGAATTGATCTACCATCTTGTCAAGGAACGCGGATTTACGTTAGAAGGCGCTAAAATTCACCTCAAAGAAAACAAAAAGAAAACCTTCAGCAACTTTGAGATAATTCGTAAATTAGAATCGGTGAAAGCCGAATTACTGAAAATCAAAGACCAACTTTAAATTCTGTCTCTTATGAAAAAATGGTTACCCCTCATCATTATTTTGGGGCTTGTACTCATTATAGGTGGGTATATTGCCAGTTTGAACAATTCGCTCGTAACCCTTGACGAAAGTGCAGAAGCACAGTGGGGAAACGTGGAAAGTGCCTACCAACGTCGTGCCGACCTCATCCCAAATATCGTGAACACGGCCCGAGGCTATGCAGAGTTTGAGCGCGAAACCCTCATACAAGTTACGGAAGCCCGTAGCAAAGCAACTGCGGTAACGATCGATCCCAGTAATATCACACCGGGACAATTGCAGCAGTTTCAAGAAGTGCAAAGTGGCCTGTCTTCTGCCCTATCGAGACTGTTGGCTGTTTTTGAACGTTATCCCGATTTAAAAGCGAATGAGAATTTTAAGGAACTGATCAACGAGTTAGAACGCACTGAAAACCGCATCAACGTAGAACGTAATCGCTACAACGAAACCGCACAAGCTTATAATACGAAGATCAAAAAGGTACCTGCCAATGTGTTTGCTGGAATGCTTGGTTTTGATGAGCGTGCTTATTTTAAAAGTGAAGCAGGAGCCGAAGTCGCTCCGGATGTAGAATTCGATTTTAGTAATTAATTGTAAGAGTATGTCGAAAGTAGAAGATTTTCTCACTGCGGAAGAGGAGGCAGCCATTGTTGAAGCCATCCGAGAGGCCGAAAAAAACACATCCGGTGAAATTCGGGTGCATTTAGAAGCGCATACCGATCTTGATCCTTTTGAACGCGCTGCCGAAGTATTTGATTTCCTTCATATGGATAATACCAAATTGAGCAATGGGGTATTGATCTACGTTGCTGTGGAAGACCGTACCCTGGTAATTCTCGGCGATAGCGGCATCAATGACGTGGTGCCTCCTGATTTTTGGGACAGTACACGTGATACCATCGTAGCTCATTTTAAGGAAGGAAATATGGACAAAGGTTTGATTGCCGGTATTTTCGAAGCGGGGCTTCAGCTTAAGAAACACTTTCCATATCAGAAAAATGATAAAAACGAATTGCCCGACGATATTTCAGTAGGATAATGAAACATATAACGGTTGCCAAATGCCTTTGCTTGTGGTTGTTCTTATTAGGAACATTTCCTGCCGTGGCGCAATTTGACATTCCCAATGTTCCGAAGGAACAAACATCCGTTTACGATTATATCAGTCTGCTCTCAAGTACACAGAAGAACCATCTAGAACAAAAACTGGTTGGCTACGCCGATTCCACTTCAACGCAGATTGTAGTCGCCATCATTGGTTCTACAAAGGGAGAAGATATTTCTATGCTCGGGGCTCGGTGGGGGCAACAATGGGGTATCGGTCAAGCCGATGAAGATAACGGGATTCTTATTTTACTAGCCATAGATGACCGAAAGGTCGATATTAACACCGGCTACGGAATCGAATACCGTATTACTGATTTGATGGCGGAACGCATCATCAACCGGATCATGATCCCCGAATTTAAAAAGGGAAACTTCTATCGCGGACTCGACCAAGGAGCGGATGCGATTTTCGCAGCGTTACAGGGAGAGTTTAAAGAAGATAGAAAGCGAAACATCAACACGCAAATTCCTCCCATTGTTATCATTATCACCTTGGCTTTTATCATGTTGATCATCATTCGAAGCATCGGAGGCCGCGGTGGCGGGAAAGGTGGCGGTGGTGGCGGCAGTTTGCTTGACGTAATCATTCTGAGCAACATGGGGCGCACCGGCGGCTACAGTAGTGGAGGCGGCAGTTTTGGTGGCGGAGGAGGCTTTAGTGGCGGCTTCGGAGGAGGAGGCTTTGGTGGTGGCGGAGCTTCCGGAGGTTGGTGATCTTCAACAACAGTTTTAAGTTTATACGTGGTTTAATTCAAGCCGCCGTAATGGGCGGTGGTTGTTTAGACCATTTTGTAAATTGCGAAGCACAAAATG